>ERZ507027.64-NODE-64-length-110148-cov-7.208169_pt1 | contig 110148 bp, 96 predicted proteins | sample MGYA00513163_ERZ507027 | MGnify/ENA metagenome assembly ERZ507027
TCTTTTCTCATATCACGCTCTAACAGTGTGTGCCAGAGTGGTTTATAGCTGATGTGCATATTGTTTTCCTGCCTTTCTATCCATACCACCGGGGCGGCTGCCCCGGCAGGAACTTTTCTCTTATTATAGCACCAATCTTGTGAAATCACAATTTATTCTTGTAGCCTGCCGCTGATACCGTCTGGATTGTGCTTTTCCTTTCGTTTTTTGTTCCAACTAATTAGCCATGAGCTGCTTCATACCCTGACTTTTTGCGGAGGGGTTATCGCCGCCGTAACCCTCCATCAGGTTGACGGCACCCCACACGCCCAGACCGGCACCCAATGCCACGACCAGAGTCTTCAGAACGTCCACTGCGCTGTTAAAGAATTCCATAGAAAAATCTCCCTTGTTTTGAAAAAGCGACCCTGCACACACCTGAAATCCGTTTGCAAAAGCCAAAAACCACGGCGAAGGTTGATTTTCCGGTGTACCTGTTGGGTCAATGGATAAAAAATAACCGCTCGTCTTATCAGGCGAGCGGGAGTGAATCAGCATCCACCATGATGAAGGTATCATCCGGGTGGATTTTTTCTTTTCGATTCAAGAACTTCTCGATATCGAGGGCGTTCTTGGGGTCATAATCGGAGGTGTACTTGTAGTTCGGGTGCTGGGTCAGGTCGTACTTGTCGCTCAAAAATGGGCGCACACCACGAAGCTGCAGGATGCACTTGCCGCCATCCAAAACTGCCAACTCATCCCGGCTCATAAGTTCGTGACCGAGTTTTTGATAGTTGGTGCCATAGCTTGGGCTATTGCCACGGGTATCGGAATTGTTGTAGCTGTCGATGGTTTCCTTGCCGAGTGCTTCGGCAAGATCTTTCAGGGTGGTAGGCTCACTGCCGCCCAAAAATATCTGACTGTCCATGTTGCCCACGATGGTATCCGCATTATCTTTGTAGATGGCTTTCAGCTGGCTGCGGGTCTGCAAGACCAGACACGCCGAGATCTCACGGCTGCGGATGGTAGCCACCAGCTTTTCCAGCTGCGGAATCTGACCGATGTTAGCACACTCATCGATCAGGCACCGCACATGGACTGGCAGTTTGCCGCCGTATTGGTCATCTGCCTTATCACAGAGCAGATTGAAAAGCTGGGTGTAGATCATGGAGATCAGGAAGTTAAATGTACTGTCCGTATCGCTCATGATAAGGAACAGCGCCGTTTTCCGGTCACCCAGCTTGTCCAGTTCCAGCTCATCGTACATGGTGGCATCCCGGACTTCCTGAATATCGAAGGGTGCGAGCCGGGCACCGCAGGAAATAAGAATCGACTTGGCCGTTTTGCCGGCAGCTAGCTTGTAAAGTTTGTACTGCCGCACGGCAAAGGATTTTGGCTTCTTCTTGCCCAGATCCTCAAACAACAGGTCTACCGGATTCTGATAAGTTTCATCGTCCTCAGACACCTGCATAGTGTTTAGCATTTCCAGCAATGTTGCGAAGTTTTGCTCCTCGACAGGGGCTTCGTAGTGGAGGTATGCGATCAGCGAAACGAGCAGAAGCCGTTCCGCTTTGTCCCAGAATGGGTCGCCGCCCTGACCTTCACCTTTGGTGTTGGTCATCAGTGCGGTCACGAGTTTCAGAACATCCTTTTCACTGTGGATGTACGCCATGGGGTTATAGCGCATACTCTTGGAAAAGTTGATGGTGTTGAAGAATTTTAGCTTGTAGCCGTGCTTTAACAGGGCTTCTCCACATTCCACGCCGATACTACCTTTCGGATCTGTAACTACGAATGATACCGGAAAATTCTTGGAATCACATTGCAGCAGATTCGGCTTGATAAAGAACCTTGTCTTACCGCTGCCGGAACCGCCCACCACCAGCACATTTTTATTCCGGGCATTCTTGGGGTCCGGTGGGCGATTGCTCATCATCAACCGTTCCGTTTTGGTTAGGATGATGTTGTCGGCGAACTTTGGTGCCATGAACGGCTCAATGTCCTTCGGAGTTCCCCACCGGGCAGAGCCGTACTCCATGCCATGCCGGTACTTTTTGGCGTTTTTGCCTTTCAGGTACACCGCCAGCCGCATTCCAGCACCGCAGCACAGACCAATGAACAAGTCAAATGGGTGCAGGCTGGGCAGCGGATTTGAAAATGCAGCCGGGAGCGTATCCATCAGCGATACGATTTTATCGCCCAGTTCCTTGCCCACGGCCAGCCGCCATGCCTCGCCCAGATTGGTTGCCAGCAAGCCGATCGCCACATAGGGCAGATAGAGCGCCAGCAGCTTGGAAAGCTTCTTTTTACTCATAGGCCGCGCTCCTCCTGCTTGTGCCGCACTTTGTCCGGCAGATTTGCAACGGACTGCGCCAGATCATGCAGCTTTGCCAGCACGGAAGGACGCTTGGTTTTATCCAGCACCGATGCCGAATATTCCTTGAAAGCTGCATTCAAGGCATCCGTGTCCTGTGCCTTGAAGTAGATTAGATACCGGGGCGGCTTGCAGGACAGGTCTTTCTGGATGGAGTAGTCGATGTGATACCGCTTGGCATAGCGGTCAAAATCCTTGATACCGGTTTTCTGAATCTCCACATTTGTCACACCACGGTTCTGTCGTACCAGCCGCTTCATGGACTGCTTGCCCTGCGAAGCGTGCTTGTCGTACTGCCGCAACAGAAACTGCATCCCGCGCAGCAGGGTGCGGGCGGACAGTTTTGTGGTCGAGATGGCAAGGTTGACCGTCTTATGCTCGATTTCTTCCTGCATCGTTACCACCTCCTGTGCAGAAAATCGTCTTAGCGGTCATGTTCCACCGGGGGCTTGTTTACGGCCTTTTCTGCGTCATTCTGAACCGATTCATCCGGAACCGGAATGACCATCAGGCGACGCCCCAGAGGGAGAAAGGCTTCGGGTTGATGGAATTCTTCTTCATACTTCTGCGCCAGCTCCGGGGAGAGCGATACAAAATCTTCCTCGCCCAGACCTACCACCAGAAAGGTTCCGGCAATAACATCGTACATCAGCCCGTCCTCGTCCCATAAGGCCCGGTTCAGCGGCAGACCCATAAGCTTGCCGTCATCGTTATAAACGATGGCAACCGGATCTTCAAAAGGGTAGCTTGCGCCGATGGAGCCGCCGACAGCCTGCTGCAATGCTTTCAGGTCGTTATCGATCTCGACCTGCTGCGGATACTGCCCCGGCGCAATTTTCAGCACCGACAAGGTGTTCTCGGTCTGTTCCATTATCTTCCTCCTCGAATTTGATAGTGATTTCCTGCCCAGCACGCGCGGCGTTCAACAGAGCTGCCACAAAGAGGCCGAAAAAGGCACCAGCTTCAAAAATGATAAACGAATAAATAAAATTCATAGCAAACCTCCTACATTGACTGAACTGTGAGAAGAATCCTCTTAGGGAGGACGAGGAGCGCTAGACGCGGTGACGATATGCTTAGTGGAAACATTGGCATGAGTATGCGGTGCGGCATCGGTAGAAAAATAGTCGTACAGAGCATCCCGCAGAGAATGGAAGCAACGAGCATGGTAGTCGTGCAGACGGAGAACCAGAATCTTCAAAACATCAACGGCGGAACAGTAAAAGTCCTCCGTGACTTCTGCGAAACTCTCATAGCGGGTCATTTCGGTATCCATGCTGCACCTCTCAGTCAATGCAGATGCAGACCATCTTCTCGCGGCCAGCCATCAGAGGGACGCTGTTCTCGCCCAGATAACACTGGATCAGGTACAGGTCGGCGGTGGTAAGTGCAACAAAATTGCCATCGGTGTCGTAGCGTACAAAGATGACTGCGCCGGACAGGTAACGCTTTCCAGCCAGTGTGATGACCTGACGAGGGTCGTAACAGAGAGCCAGCGGCACATCTTCGCTGATGCTGTAGCAGGAATCTGCTTCATCGAAGCAAGACAGGTAACTGCGAACATTCGCCAGCGGGGTGATGGTCAGTTCGATCTCCGGGGCAATCACGGCGGCGTAAACTTCATCATCGCCGAGCTGCCGCTCCAGCACATCGCTCATCTTGTTGAAGAAGTCGGTCACAGCATTGTCCATGTGGTTGATCTTCTGGTTCATGGCTTCGATGGTCTTTGCGGTCTTGAGATCAATAGTAGTGTTCATAGTGCTTTTTCTCCTAATTTTTGCAAAAAAGAAAGACCCGGTTGGGTCTTACATTCAAAATGTGTGTTAGCGTTCATTCTGCCGCTGCTGTTTGCGTTGCCACTGATCCAGCAGCTTGATGATAGTGTCCTCCATCTGTTTCGGGGTGAAGCTGCGCGGGAAATACTTCCGCAGGGTGTCGTTTTTGATGACCACCTTGTCCAGCTCGTCCTTTTTCTCTTCTCCCATGACCGCAAAGGCAACATCATACGAGAAGTGCCCTTCCTGCGCCAGCCTTTTGAGCCGCTGCGCTTGGGAAAGGGACGGCGCATTCTGGGTGTCGTTCATAGCTTCTAAAAAATCCCGCTGTTGGCTTTCGTCCAGATAGGACAATTCCACAGCGGGATTGAAGGCGATTTTCTTTTCGTCTACCATATCCAGCAGTTCCGGGATGAGGTTGGTCAGGCGGATAAAACGCTGGACTTGCTTATAACTTTCGCCTGTTCCTTCAGCAACAATCTCTGTACTGCGTTTCCCGAAATAATCTGGGACAACTTGTCCCACATTTTTGGGTCGTCCAACAGTTCGCTCGATTGCTTCCAGCTTCATCTTGTAAGCGAAAGCCCGTTCGCTGGGCAAGATGTTCTCACGTTGGAGATTGCTGTCCACCATGAGCAAAACAGCGGCATCATCATCCATTTGACGGACAATGACCGGCAGCGTGTCCAGCCCGGCAAGCTGTGCAGCGTGCTGGCGGCGGTGCCCGGAGATGATCTCGTAGCCGCCCTCTGGTCTGGGACGGGCAATCAGCGGAGACAACACACCATACTGTTCCACGCTTTCCACCGTGCGCTGCATAGATTCATCGTCCAAAACCTTAAATGGATGGTTCTTGAAGGGGAACAGCTCCCCGATGGGAATCTGCTGAACCTGTTCTCGCTGCTGCTCCTGCCGGGATTCTTCGGTGGAGAAGATGTCATCTGCCCCTTTCAGCGACACGTTTAAGCTGTTTTTCGGCATTCGCCATCACCTCCCCAGTCAGAGATTTGTAGGCTTCTGCCACCTTGCCTTTGGGGTCGTGCTGAAAAATGCTTTTGCCCACTGCACTGATCTCCGCAGCACGGACAGATCTAGGAATGGTCTGGTCGAACACCTTGATCTTGCTGCCGTAGGCACCCCGAATCAAATTGTCGATTTGTTGCCCGTAGTTGGTGCGGTTGTCCGTCATGGTCAGAAGAATGCCCTCGATTTTCAGTTTCGGGTTGATCTGCCGCCGGACTTTTTGGACGGTCTGCAAAAGCTGTTCCAAGCCCTTCGCAGACAGGTACTGTGCCTGCACGGGAATTAGGGTGGTATCTGCCGCTGCCAGTGCATTGACGGTCAGCATCCCAAGGGAAGGGGTACAATCCAGCAGAATGAAATCGTAGTCGTGCTTTGCGCCTTCCAGCACCTGTTTCAGCATCTTTTCCCGGTTCATGCAGTTGACAAGGGAAACTTCCAGCCCTGCCAGTTCAATGTTTGCCGGAATCAGGTCAACGCCCTCTGCATGGTGCAGGATGCCTTCACCGGGCGGAATGCTCTGATCGTTCATGGCTTTTGCCATCAGGGTGGAAAGGGTAGTGGGCAGTTCATCGGGCTGTTGCCAGCCCATGCTGATGGTCAAGCTGCCCTGCGGGTCAGCGTCCACCAACAGGACTTTTTTGCCCTCCATCGCCAGACCGATGCCCAGATTTTCACAGGTCGTGGTCTTGCCGGTGCCGCCTTTCTGGTTGACGATGGCTATTGTGGTTGCTTTCTTTGAAATTTTCATCACCTCCGCATCGCTAAGTCATGGTTGGTTTGGTTCTGATAGAAAAGCTGCATTGTGGTGGGTGCATTATATAGAGAAGCAAGCAGATACTGTTTCATGTTTCGGATCGGGCTGCTGTTCTCTGCAAGGCACTTCAGCACAAAGCAAATATGGTCGGCGTTCAGCTTCATAAACCGGCTGCGTACCACCTCGGCGGGCTTATCGTCCCCGGCAATGCGCAGCGTCTTGCGGTTGGTGGCACAGGTATCCACCAGCAAATCCACGATTTGGTAGAGGGTATCTTCATCATCCGGGTAAAGCCGGAGAAGAAGGTCCATCTCCAAAGAACGTGAAAAATATTCTTCCAGTTGGGCGCGTTTGCTCATCCAGTCGTTTTCATCGGAATAGATAGGATCAGTATCGCTTACCTCTGTGTTATTTCTATCAGTCTTATTACATCGTAGTTTGGCCGGGTCTTGAAGCGTATTCTGGACGACTCCAGAATCGTCATTATCACGATTCAGAAAGCGTAGTTTTGACGATTCTGACGAAAAATTCTTTACATAGATGAGATCGGGCTTACCCAGCCCCCTCCGTTTGCGTTCAATCAGGCCGTACTCTTCCAGTTCTCGCAGCAGCTTGGTGGCCTTTTTATCGGCACAGCCCAGTGAATCCTGCACCTCCTGCACAGTATAGATGATGAACACCCGCCCAGCTTTGTCCAACCAACCATTCCGGGCAGAAAGGCTCATGCGGTCAAGCAGGATACCGTACAGGGTTTTGGCATCTGTGGAAAGCGGTTGGAAGCGGCTATTCTGAAACAACAGCTTGGGAATCCGGTAGAAGGAGAAACAGCTCGCTGGACTGCCCATAGAAGTAATCAAGGTCTGCGGTTCTTGTCGGCTTTCTTTCGGGCATAGAGAATATCCCATTTTTCAGGTGTGGAACGGAATACATTGACCTGCTTCTTATAAGGGCAGTGGGCATACAGGCAGGTGCGGAACTTGAAATCGGGTCGATAGTACGGGCACAGCTTGCAGCTGTCCGGGGCACGGTCAGAACCTTCGCCAGCGGCGATCACATGGTGCATGGAGTGCTGAACATGGCGCAGAGCTTCGTTTCGCTTGTGGCTCACTTGGCATCACCTCGTTTCTCCAGCGGTGCCATCAGATCCTTGTAGCAAGGAACCAGCACACAGGGCTTTGCCCGCTTGTAGGGGCACCCTTCGCACTTGCTGGGGCCTTTGGGCGGCTCGATCAGGTAGTAGCAGTTCTCTTTGCCGAGAACGCAGCCCTTCTTTCGATTCTTCCAGAAGAAGCAGTGCCGGCAATCTGCCGGGCGGGAAGCATGGTAGCGGATACCGTCCATCGTGACGGTCAGAACTTTTTTCATCGGTAAACCCTCCTTTGACGGATTCGGGAAGTTCAGCCCGAAAATAAAAAAGCGCGTTCCTCTTTCTGTTCCGAGAGAACAGCGAGTGAACGCGCTATGTATGGAGAAAAGTGTTTTGCACGGCTTCCAGCAGAAAGGTGGAAAATAGATTCACACAGATTATCTTGTATTTACATGGATTTACAGGAAAGCGTTTACCAATCTTAGCAGAGAGCCAGAAAACAGGGTTCAAAAGGCGCTTTATGAGGCTTCATTAGCTGGAAAGCCGATTTTATTAGCTGGAGCTGAAAATTCTGCTAATGGCATTAGCTGGCTAATTTTGGTGATAGGTTCAAAATGAAAAATGCGAAGATCGTCTTTCACATGGAAAAATGACCTTCGCATTTCTTAAAAGGATGTCCCTACCCGGGTTCGAACCGGGGGCGTTTCGCTTAGGAGGCGAACCCTCTATCCAGCTGAGGTATAGAGACATATATGTATTATCGTTGATTTTTGACTTTTCTGCACTTTGTATGGAATGCTTTTCACAACGAAGTGACCGACTGCGTTGCAACCGGAACGGTGTTAAACTTGTTGCATCAAAAATTGTTGAGAAAACTTCGATTCCCGGTCTTGCTTTTGATTAGAGCAATCACTTCTGCCCCCAAGGTATCAGGTTGACCGAATTCTTAGGAGGCGGACGCTCTATCCAGCTGAGCTACGGAGACATGGGTCTGCATCCTTGGGGAGCAGAACGAACCCCAAAAACACAGTACCATATTATAATACCGCAACCGGGCTGTAAAATCAAGTTGAACCTGCGGGCAAAATGGTGTATGCTATAAGGGAATGCAAAGCGGCTGCGTGCTGCGCAGGGAGGATGCTATGGAAAAGATAAAAAATATCCGCAAAAAGCTGCGGCACCAGAGGTCGGTCCGGCGGAGAAAGCTGGGACTGAGCACCCCGACCCAGATCATCTGCGTCAGCTTTATTATCGTGATCGCGCTGGGCACGCTGCTGCTCACTTTGCCCATTGCCAGCAGGCACGGACGGCTGGATGTGCTCAACGCCATGTTCACAGCCACCAGCGCCACCTGCGTTACCGGTCTGGTGGTGCGGGATACATGGTCGCAGTTCACATGGTTCGGGCAGGCGGTGGTGCTGCTGCTCATTCAGGTGGGCGGCCTTGGTCTTGTTACCCTTACCAGCTTTTTTGCGCTGGCCATGCGCCGGCGCATGGGCTTCCGGGATCTGCGTCTGCTGGGCGAGAGCGTCTCGGCAGACGGCTACGATCAGGCCAAAAGCGTGCTGAAGATCGTGGTGGGGCTGGCAGCGATGTTTGAAGGCATCGGCATTCTGCTGCTGATGTTCGCCTTTGTGCCGCAGTTCGGGCTGGAGGGCGTCTGGATCAGCGTGTTCACCGCCATTTCGGCCTTCTGCAATGCGGGCTTTGACCTGTTCGGACGGTTCGGGGCATACTCCTCGCTGGTGCCCTATGTCAACAACTACTATGTGCAGGCGGTGATCATATTCATGATCATCTCCGGCGGTCTGGGCTTTATGGTCTGGGTGGAACTGTGCCAGTGGTACCAGAAACGCCGCCTGTCCCTGCACGCCAAGGTGGTGCTGTCCTTCTCGGTGATCTTATGGCTGGGCGGTGCGCTGGGGCTGGGACTGATGGAGTGGAACAACCCCGCCACGCTGGGCGGGCTGTCGGTGCCCGGCAAGGTGATGGCTTCGCTGTTCCAGTCGGTATCCACCCGTACCGCCGGTATGAACACCGTGGATCTGGCCTCCTGCGGCACCTTGAGCAAGCTGCTCATGAGCGTGCTGCAGTTCATCGGCGCAGCGCCCGGCTCTACCGGCGGCGGTGTGAAGGTGACCACCTTCGCGGTCATCATCCTGACCATCCGCAGCGTGGCGCAGGGACGCGACGACTGCGTGATCGCTGACCACCACATCGAGTCCAAGACCGTCTACCGTGCGCTGACCATTATCGTGCTGGGCGCTGTGGCGGTCATCGGCTCGGCCATCGTGGTGTACTACAACACCTCGGACGCGGTGTCCGTGGTGGACGCCATCTTCGAGTCCTGCTCGGCCTTTGGCACGGTGGGTCTTTCCGTGGGCGTGACCAGCCAGCTGAACAACGGGGCAAAGATCCTGTATATGCTGGTCATGTTCATGGGCCGTGTAGGCCCGGTGGCCTTTGCCATGAGCCTGACCGCAAAACCGGACGACAACAAGCGCAAGATCATGCCGGTGGGGCATATCAATGTAGGTTAAATGAAAAAGCGGCGGCTGCACAAAGCACTGTGCAGCCGCCGCTTTTGATGTTAAACGATTTTGAATGGCCTCCGCGTGCGCTTTGGCCATATTTTGCGGAAAGGATTTTGACTAAAGCAATGCCGGGCAGCCCGAAGGTTGCCCGGCATTGCTCTTTTGCGGAAGGTTTTATGGTATCTAAAAATTACTCTGCGTACAGGGAGATGATATTCAGCACGATCTCGGTGCAGCGGTCCATCCGCTCCACGGTGGTGCACTCGCACACGCCGTGGAAGTTGAAGCCGCCGGTGCCCAGATTGGGGCAGGGTAGACCCATCCAGCTCAGGGTAGCGCCATCGGTGCCGCCGCGCACGGGCACCTCCACCGGCTCCAGACCGGCCATGCGTACAGCCTTGCGGGCAGTCTCGATGAGGTGGAAGTGGGGCTTGATCTTTTCCAGCATATTGCGGTAGCTGTCCTTGATCTCCACTTCCACGGTGCCTGCACCGTACTTGCCGTTCAGGTAATCGGCAATGTCCTGCATATTGTCCTTCTTGAACTGCAGCTTGGCGGCATCGTGGTCGCGCAGAATGTAGCCCAGCTTTGCGGTGGTGACATCGCCGTACATCTGGCACAGGTGGTAGAAGCCCTGACGCCCCTCGGTGGTCTCGGGACGTGCCATCACGGGCAGAGCGCCGTGGAACTCCATGGCAACGTTGGAGGCGTTGATCATGGTGTCCTTAGCGGAGCCGGGGTGCACCGAGAAGCCGTGGATGGTCACGGTGGCGGCAGCGGCGTTAAAGTTCTCGTACTCGATGTCGCCGGCATCGCCGCCGTCCACCGTGTAGGCAAAGTCTGCACCAAAGCCGGGGATATCGAACAGGTCGGCACCCTCGCCGATCTCCTCGTCCGGGGTAAAGCCGATGCACAGCTTGCCGTGGGGGCGGCCCTCGCGGATGACGGTCTCCACCGCAGTCATGATCTCAGCCACACCGGCTTTGTCGTCTGCACCCAGCAGGGTGGTGCCGTCGGTGGTGATCAGGGTCTCGCCCTTCATAGAGGCAAGGAAGGGGAAGGCGGAGACCTTCATCACCTTGCCGGTGGCGGGCAGCACCACATCGCCGCCGTCGTAGTTCTCGTGCAGGATGGGGTTCACGTTCTCGCCGCTGGCATCCGGGGCGGTGTCCATGTGGGCGATCAGACCCAGTGCGGGCTTTTCCTCGCAGCCGGGGGTGGCGGGCAGGGAGCCGTAGACGTAGCAGTGCTCGTCCACATGGGCGTCCTCCACGCCCAGAGCCTTCAGTTCCTCCACCAGCTTGTGAGCCAGATCAAACTCCCGCGCAGCGGAAGGATGGGTACCGGACTCCGGGTCCGAGGTGGTGTAGACCTTGACGTAATCAAGCAGTCGTTCATAGGCGCGCATAACAAAGCACACTCCTTTAGCAGTATTAAAGGATCACAGCCTGCGATCCATCTCCTATCATACCCTGTTTTTCGTGTTTTGACAACCTTTTTTGCGCACATGGGGCAGAAAGCACCGCTTCAACAACAAAATGAACAAAATTCACTATGAAAAAGCTGTCCTCCATCCGTAAACGTGCTACAATAAAGACATACTTACAAAGATGCAGGTCGCGCCGCACAGGCACGCATTCCGGTAAAGAAGGACCAGGAGGAGAATTTTATGGCAGTCAAAGTGTTTTTCTATACTCTGCGCCCCTACGATGAGCAGGGCATCTTGGAGGATCTGGCAAAGCAGCGGGGCATCGAGTACGGCTATACCGAGGCGTATCCTACCATGGAGAACGCCCAGTTGGCCGCAGGCTACGATGCGGTATCGCTGACACCCTGTGATATGAGCGCACCCATGCTGCAGCGCTTTCATGACCTTGGGGTGAAGGCCATCTGCTGCCGCTCCATCGGCTACGACCATGTGGATCTGGAAAAGGCGCGGGAGCTGGGCATGAAGGTTTCCAATGTGGATTATCCCCCCAACGGTGTGGCGAACTTTGCCATTATGCTCATGCTGATGAGCCTGCGCAAGGCGGGGCATATCCTCAAGCGCGGTGAGCTGCAGGACTACTCCCTGAAGGGCAAGATCGGCCGGGACATCTCCAACTGCACCGTGGGCGTTATCGGCACGGGGCGCATCGGGCAGACCGTGCTGAAGCACCTGTCCGGCTTTGGCTGTGAGCTGCTGGCCTACGACCTGTACCAGAACGATGAGGTGAAGAAGATCGCAAAGTATGTGCCGCTGGAGACCCTGATCGCGGAGAGCGATGTCATCACCCTGCACACTAACGCTACCGAGGAGAACCACCATCTGCTCAACGCCGATGCCTTTGCCAAGATGAAGCCCGGTGTGACCATCGTGAACACCGCCCGCGGCAAGCTGATCGACAGCGACGCTCTGCTGGCTGCGCTGGAAAGCGGGCAGGTGGGTGCTGCCGGTCTGGACGTGCTGGAAAACGAGAACGGCCTGTACTACTACGACCGCATGGGCGATGTGATCCCGAACCCGGAGCTGGCTGCCCTGCGCGCCATGCCCAACGTGATCCTGACTGACCACACAGCCTTTTACACTTACGAGGACGTGAAGAGCATGGTGCGCGGTGTGCTGGAAAGCGCCGCCGCCTTTGCCGAGGGCTCGCCCAGCCGGCACGATGTGACCAACCGCTGAGGAAGCATGAAATGCAAAAATCGGACAGACCACGGTCTGCCCGATTTTTGTTTGCGTTGATTTTTGCCCTAAAGCAGCAGCTTACTCAGCCAGAGCGGCGGCAACAGCTTTCAGGAAAAATGCCGTCCTCTGCCTGTAAAAATAGGACACAGGGGCAACTATGCTGCTCCGGTGTCCTGAACAGATCGATAAAAAACTCAGCCCAGACAGACGCCCATGCGGCGTGCCACGCTCAGCAGCTCGCAGTTCTCGGGCACATTGCGGGTCTTACCGGCAATGTCTGCCAGACGGTTCTCGGTCACCCGGCGGTTTACCATGGCTACGGTCACGCCGTAGCGCTCCACCTCTACCAGCTGTGCGGCATAGCTGCCGAACTGGGTAGCCAGCACACGGTCGTAGGCGCTGGGGCTGCCGCCGCGCTGCATGTGACCCGGGATACACACACGGGTCTCCATGCCGGTCTTTTTCTGCACGGCCTGTGCAATGCGGTTGGTGGCGGTGGTGCCAAGACCGGCCTCAGCGCGCTTGGCCATCCAGTCCTTGCGCTTCATGCGGGCTTCCTCGGTGTTGATGGCACCCTCGGCCACGGCAAGGATGGAGAAGTTGGAGCCCTTCTTGGCGCGGCGCTCCACGGCCTCGCATACGCGGTCGATATCGTAGGGCAGCTCCGGCAGCAGAATGATGTCCGCACCACCGGCAATGCCGGAGTACAGGGTGAGCCAGCCCGCCTTGTTGCCCATGATCTCGATGCACATCACGCGACTGTGGCTGCCGGCAGTGGTGTGGATGCGGTCGATGACGTCCGTGGCGATATCCACGGCGGTGTGGAAACCGAAGGTCACGTCGGTGCCGTAGATATCGTTGTCAATGGTCTTGGGCAGGCCGATGATGTTCAGCCCCTCCTGCGAGAGCAGGTTGGCGGTCTTGTGGGTGCCGTTGCCGCCCAGACACAGCAGACAGTCCAGCTTTGCGGCTTTGTAGGTCTTTTTCATGGCGGCGACCTTATCAATGTTGTCGTCCTCCACCACACGCATCAGCTTGAAGGGGGTGCGCTTGGTGCCCAGAATGGTGCCGCCTAAGGTCAGGATACCGCGGAAGTCGTCCTCGTTCATCTCCCGGTAGTCGCCGTTGATCAGACCGCTGTAACCGTTGGCGATGCCCACGATCTCCACGTTATCCCCCATGCGGGCGTACAGTGCTTTTGCAACGCCGCGGATGGTGGCGTTCAGGCCCGGGCAATCGCCGCCGGAAGTCAGGATACCAACACGTTTTTTCATTCAAATACCCTCTTTCGTTATCATTCAGGCAAAGCCGAACGGTCCGGCAAAGGGTGCCGGGCTGACCGGGGTCCTACCTTTTTATAGTATTAGAGTATTCCGAAAGGGGAGTGCTGTCAAGAGAAAAACCAAAAATTTACAAGCCTGTGTGCACCGGAAAGCCGCTGCGAAAACTTTTGCAGAAAAACTGAAAAAATGGTTGACAAGCAGCCCGCCGGCGTGTATAATATCCCTTGTCAGCAACGCACGGCGCGGCTGACACAACCGAATATTGGGGATTTGCATAGTGGTAGTGCGGTAGACTCTGACTCTACTTGTGGGAGTTCGATTCTCTCATCCCCAACCAGTTACCGCAGCCGAATAAGCTGCGGTATTTTCGGGGCATAGCGCAGTTGGTAGCGCGCCTCGTTCGGGACGAGGAGGCCGTGGGTTCAAATCCCGCTGCTCCGACCAAAAAGACCAGTATACATTTGTGTACTGGTCTTTTTTTGCTTTTGCGCGAACAGGCTGTAAAAAAGTGACTCAGAAACACCGACAGGCGTTTCTGAGCCACTAATATCATATCGTTTCCAGCAGTGCGGGCAGCTGGGCAAGGTCGTCGATGACGTAGGGACTGGCCTTTTCCAACCGGGCGCGGGACTGGTGCCCGCCGGTGTACAGCACACAAGTTGCACCAATGGCCGCAGCCACTGCGGCGTCGTGGTCGGTGTCGCCGACCATCACACAGGCCGCCGGGTCGATGCCGGTGCGGCGCAGATAATCGGTGCCAAGCTGTACCTTGCTTACGCCGTAAATGTCCGCAAGGCCGAGCAACTCGGTAAAAAAGCCTTGCAGACCCCGGGCGGATACCTGCTCGATCAGGTAATCACGGCGGGAGGCGGAAAGCACAGCCTGCTGCCAGCCCGTGCGGGCCAGCGTTTGCAGGGTGTCAACGGCGTGTGCCGTTACAGCGCAGCCGGGCACACCGGCGTTGTAGTGCTCCATAAAGCGTGCGGCAAGTTCCGGGTAGGGGTGCCGCGCAAAATCGAACCCGGCGCAGCGGTAGTAGTCCTCGATGGGAAAGCCGAACAGCTCCCGGTAGGCTGCCAGATCGTACCGCTGGGGGTAGCCGTGGGTCTCCAGCATCCAGTTCAGGCAGCTGTGGGTAAAGTCCACATCGTCCATCAGGGTACCGTTCCAGTCCCAGAAGATCATACCGTTTGGCTGCATGGAAACCTCCTTGCGTTATTCCGTCACAAACACCTTGCGCAGTGCGGCGTTGCTCTCGATCAACTTTACCAGCACAACGCCCAGCACCGTGCAGCTGATCAGCTCGCCGATGCCAACCGAGATGCCGTTGGTGATGCAGGCCAGCCAGATGGGGGCGCTGGACGTGGGGTCCGGGAACATCACGGCGATCTCAATACCGATGATCACGGCGTTGAACAGCACCGGGGGCAGGCTGGCGGCAATGACCAGACCCTTGAAGCGCACATTGCGCAGCTTGTAGGTGACAAGGCAGGCCAGCAGGGTAGCCAGTGTGCCAAAGATCACATCCACGATGGTGGAGCCCAGCAGGTTTGCCAGGAAGCAGCCCAGCACCACGCCCACGATGTACTCTGCACCGAACACGGGCAGCAGGCACAGAGCCTCGGCCACACGCACCTGCACAGCACCATAGGAAAGGGGCTGCAGTGCCAGACACAGCACCACATAGATGGCTGCCACTACACCGCAGTGCACCAGCTTACGGACGGAAGAATTCTGATTCATGATAATACTCCAGCGGTTTGATTTTGACCGCACAGGAACCGCCAGCTCCTGTGGGTTTTGCCCAGCGCCGCTCGAGTGGCACCGGGGAGCCTAAAATCCTAAGTTGCTCTTTGAGGATACTGTACAAAAAAGCACAGCAGTAGGGAGTATATCACAAAATCGGACGGAATGCAACGGGAATCGGACGATTGAAAATGCCTGCCGCGCTGCTCTGGGCAGATTCGGCAGAAAGAAAGCTTTTATTATAGAGCCGAAGCTGCTGCCTGCGAAAATGGAAAAAGCTGAGCACCTGACTTTCTCGGATGCTCAGCCTTGCTGTACTTGTTTTTGCGGAGTTGCTTTTACTGTTTCTTGCGTTTTGCGGGCTTTTTCTTCCGCACGCTGTAACCAAAGGTGCCCAGCTTTTTGCCAAGGGCCAGATACTCGCCGTGGCTGTACACGATGAGGTTTGCCTTGTCCAAGCACAGCTTGCCTTTTTCGTCCAGCAGGCTCTCGTCCACATCGCAGGCCACCACCTCGGCCAAAAACAGATCGTGGCTGCCCAGCGGGATGCGCTGGGTGATGCGGCACTCCAGATTGACCGGGCTTTCCTCCAGCACCGGGCAGTCGGTCAGCACACTGCCGGGGGCGGCGTGCAGGCCGCAGGCGGCAAACTTGTCCACCTCGCGGCCGCTCTTCACGCCGCACCAGTCGATGGCGCGCACCAGCTTTTCGGTGGGCAGGTTGATGGCGAACTGCCCGCTCTCGCACAGCAGCTGATGGCTGTACCGCTCCGGGCGCACGCTGATGGATACCATGCTGGGCTGGGTGCAGATGGTGCCTGTCCAGCCGATGGTGATAAGGTTGGGCTTATCCAGCCCGCCGCAGGATACCAGTACCGGCGGCTCCGGGTTCAAAAGAGTGCTGCCCTTCCAACTTTGTTTGCTCATCCGTGATATTTCCTTTCATAGGGAGCCCATGTGCGCTCCGAGATGATATAGCGCGGGCGGGCCTTTGTTTCCATATAGATCTTGCCGATATACTCACCGATCACGCCCAGACACACCAGCTGCACGCCGCCCATAAAGCAGACGATGCAGACAGTGGAGGCCCAGCCTGCCACGCTGCTGCCCATGGCAGCGCACACGATGGCCCAGATGACCCCGATAAAGCTGACAAGGCTCACCACGATGCCCGCTCCGGTGATGATGCGGATAGGCTTGTTGGAAAGGCTGGTAATGCCGTCAAAAGCCAGCGCCAGCATCTTGCTCAGGGGGTAGTGGCTCTCGCCGGCCAGACGCTCGTGGCGCTCGTAGGTGACCACATCGTGGGGAAAGCCCACCAGCGGCACCATGCCCCGCAAAAAGATGTTGACCTCTTTGTAATCCGCAAAGCTTTCCAGCACGCGGGTGCTGATCAGGCGGTAGTCTGCGTGGTTGAATACGATATCCGCGCCCAGAGCGTTCATCACATGATAAAAGCCCTCGGCGGTGAACCGCTTGAAGAAGGTGTCGGTGTCCCGGCGGCTGCGCACACCGTACACCACCTCGGCACCGTCCAGATACTTTTTCACCATCTCGTCCATGGCGTTGATGTCGTCCTGACCGTCGCAGTCGATGGAGATGGTGATGTCGCAGCTGTCGCTGTGCAGCGCCTCCATCAGCCCCGCCAGCACGGCGTTCTGGTGGCCGCGGTTGCGGCTCTGGGAAATGCCGATATAGTGCTCGTCCTGTGCGGCAAAGCCTTGGATCAGCTCCCACGTTTTGTCGCGGGAGCCATCGTTGACAAAGAGCACCCGGCTTTTATCGCTGACCAGCCCCTGTGCGGTCAGACTGCGGATCTTTTCCAGAAACATGGGTGCTGTAATGGGCAGCACCTGCTCCTCGTTGTAGCAGGGGATCACGATCCAGAGTACGGGCTTGGACATTGTTTTATCGCTCCTTATTTGTAAAATAACCCTCTCAGTCATCGCTGTGCGATGCCAGCTCCCCCGAAAGGGGGAGCTTTTCTCGGCAGAGGGGAACACTTGTTCTTCTGCCGGAGAAGGCAGACTGTTCTGAAAACTTGCATAAAGCTCCCCCCTCGGGGGAGCTGGCGCGAAGCGCCTGAGAGGGTTCTATTGCACCATCTGCTGCAAGACATCCGGCTCCAGCAGCTTGAAGCTGCTGCGGTAGGTGTCGATGAGCCCTTCCTTCTGCATGGTGCTCAACTCCCGGGAAAGGGCGCTGCGGTCGCAGTTGAGGTAATCCGCCAGCTGGATGCGGGAGAAGGGGATGCTGAAGGTCAGGCTGTGGGCGCGGGCGGCCTCGCTGAGCAGATAGGCCGCCACCTTGGCGCGTAGGCTCTTCATCACCAGCAGGTCGATGCGGCGGGAGAGGGAAAAATATTTATCGCTGATGGTGCGCACAAGGTTCTGCACCACCCGCTGGTGGGCGGGGCTGCCGTCCGAGAGCAGCAGCCGCTCGTAGGGCAGCAGCAGCACCTCACAGGGGGCGGCAGCCAGCACGGTGACCGGGCTGGACAGGCTGGAACCTCCCAGCACGTCCCCGAACACCCCGCCCGGCTCTACCTGGGCGATGGGGATGCGCACCCCGCCCGGTGCCGGGCGGTAGGCCTCCAGCTCGCCGGACAGCACGATGCCCACCCGGCGGCTGGGCTCCCCCGCCAGCACAAGGGCTTCGCCCTTGCCGTAGCTGCGCACACTGCCCCCCAGCTGGGACAGCAGCGTGCTGAGCTCCGCAGCGGAAAGCCCTGCGAACAGCGTGGTGGTTTGTAACAGCGGCAGATAATTATTCATCGCAACTCCGCAGAGAAAATAGCGTTCTCCGCAGCCTCCTGCAATTACGTTGCGCACGCAACGGTATTTTTACCCCTATTATAGTAAACTGGAACGCGCAAAGCAAATGATTTTGCAAAATTTTCAAAAAAAGACCGGTTTCCGCTTCCCGTACTGGGGCGTGCCGGGTGTGAAAAGGAGTATTTCATGAAAAAGATCCTGTCCTTACTGCTGGCGTTCAGCCTTGCACTGAGCCTTGCAGCCTGCGGCGGCAGCGCAAGCTCTGCCGTTTCCAGCACGGTGGTGTCCGAGGCTGCTTCCTCTGCGGCTGCTTCTGAGAAAGAGACCGCAGCGCCGCTGTCTGCCACCGAGCCGCTGCGCATTGCGGGCCTGAAGGGCCCCACCACCATGGGGCTTGTCAATCTGCTCTCGATGGAGCAGGCCAGTACTGCCGCCATGGACTACGATCTGCAGCTTTACGGCGCTGCGGATGAGATCGTGCCGCTGCTCATCAAGGGCGAGCTGGACATGGCTGCCATCCCGGCCAATCTGGCTGCGACCCTGTACCAGAAAACCAGCGGCGGCATTCAGGCCGTGGCAGTGAACACCTTGGGCGTTTTGTATGTGGTGGAGCAGGGCGACACCGTCCACAGCATGGCCGACCTCAAGGAACGCACCATCCTGTCCACCGGCAAGGGCACTACCCCGGAGTATGTGCTGCGCTATCTGCTTACCGCCAACGGCCTTGACCCGGACAAGGATGTGGACATCCAGTATTACAGCGAAGCCACCGAGGTGACCGCCCAGATGGCCAGCACACAGGATGCCATTGCCGTTTTGCCCCAGCCCTATGTGACTGCCGCCGGGCTGAAGGACGACACCCTGCGGGTAGCCCTTGACCTGACCGCCGAGTGGGACAAGGTGGCGGACACCCAGCTGATCACCGGTGTGACCGTGGTGCGCAAGGCCTACGCCGAGGAGCACCCGGACGTGGTAGCCGCCTTTCTGGCAGACTACGCCCAGAGCGTGAACGCCGCCAACACCGATCTGGACGGCACCGCCGCCCTGTGCGAGGAGCAGGGGGTGGTGGCAAAAGCCGCCATTGCCAAAAAGGCACTGCCCAACTGCAACATCGTCTGCCTGACCGGCGAGGAACTGAAGGCGGACGTCTCCGGTTACCTGCAGGTGCTCTACGATGCCGACCCCGCCGCCGTGGGCGGCACGCTGCCCGGCGAGGACTTCTACTGGACAGCCCAGTAACAGCCTGAAAAAAGCATTCCATCTCCCGCCGCTCTGCCGTGGTACGCAGCGCGGCGGTTTTTGTTTCCCGGTTGCAATTCCGCTGCAAAAGTTCTACAATAGAGTCACATTATAGAATATGGAGGGAAAACCTATGGCTTGCACTACCATTCTGGTCGGCAAAGCAGCATCGTACGATGGCTCTACCATGATCGCCCGCAACGATGACTCCGGCTCCGGCCATTTCACCGCTAAAAAATTTACCGTGATCCACCCGGAGGAGCTGCCCAAAATCTACCGCAGCGTCCTCTCCCATGTGGAGATCCCCCTGCCGGAAGGCGCACTGCGGTTTACCGCCATGCCCAACGCCGTGGAGGGCAAGGGTATCTGGGCAGCTTCCGGCGTCAACGCCGCCAATGTGGGCATGACCGCCACCGAGACCATCACCTCCAACCCCCGCGTGCTGGGCGCAGACCCGCTGGTGGAGTATCAGCCTGCCAAGGGCGAAAAGCCCGAGGTGCCCGGCGGTATTGGCGAGGAGGATATCGTCTATCTGGTGCTGCCCTATATCCACTCTGCCCGTGAGGGCGTGCTGCGTCTGGGCAGTCTGCTGGAGCAGTACGGTACTTACGAGATGAACGGCATCGCTTTTCAGGATGTAAACGAGATCTGGTGGCTGGAGACCATCGGCGGTCACCACTGGATCGCACGCCGCGTGCCGGACGATGTGTATGTGGTCATGCCCAACCAACTGGGCATCGACACCTTTGATCTGGAAGATGCCTTCGGCGCACAGGAAAATTACCTCTGCTCTGCCGACCTGCGGGAGTTCGTTGCCAAGAATCACCTCGACCTCTCTTTGGACGGCGCACTGAACCCCCGGGACGCCTTTGGCAGTCATGATGACGCCGACCACGTTTACAACACCCCCCGCGCATGGTATATGCTGCGCTACCTCAACCCCCGCACATGGGTGTGGGAGGGTGCCGACGCCGACTACACCCCCATGTCCGACGACCTGCCGTGGTGCATGGTGCCGGAGCGCAAGGTGACCCCGGAGGACATCAAGTATATGCTGTCCAGCCACTATCAGGGCACCCCCTACGACCCCTACCTGAGCTATGGCGACAAGTCCGCAAAGGGGGCATACCGCTCTATCGGCATCAATCGCAACGACTTTATGGCACTGTTGCAGATGCGTCCCGACCAGCCGGAGGAATCCCGCGCTGTGGAGTGGGTGGCCTATGCCTCCAACGCCTTCAACACCATGGTGCCCTTCTACGCCAACGTGGAGCGTACCCCGGAGTATCTGGCCAACACCACCGGCACCGTGTCCACCGATAACTTCTACTGGACCAGCCGTCTGATTGCCGCCATGGCAGACGCCTCCTATAATAAATCCCTCTTCCACCTCGAGCGCTACGAGGAGGCCGTGCTCTCCGCTGCCCGCGCACTGGTGAACGGGTACGATGCAAAGCTTGCCGCCGAGCCGGACGCCGCAAGCCGCGCCGCCCTGCGGGAGGAAGCCAACACCGCCATTGCCGCCATGCTGCAGGAGAAGGCCGCCGACACGCTGGATAAAGTTCTGTTTGAACTGAGCAGCCAGATGAAGAACGCCTACTCCCGCTCGGATGCCTGATGTAAACCAGCCGGAGCACCAAAACTGGTCACGACCGGTCACAAAAACGCAGAAAAGACCACCGCATACACAAGTGCGGTGGTCTTTTTGCGTGCAAAAAGCTCTTGTATCCAAGGCGTTGGAAATTCTGCACAAAAATGATGAAAATTCTTTGTGATCGAAAATGACCGAAGCTGATTGATTTTGACAAGATTTTTGCTATAATAAAGATGAAAACAACCAAAACACGCCAAGACCGTGCGGAAATGGTCAGGCGTGGGAAGGAAAGAAGGGAAAAGACACCATGCTGGCGGAGGAACGTTTTGCGCTGATCCTAGAGCAGCTGAACGAGCAGCGCACCGTGACGGTGCAGCAGCTGTGTGAGGCGCTGCACACCAGCGAATCCACGATCCGGCGTGACCTGACCGAGTTGGACCGGCAGGGCAGGCTGACCAAGGTACACGGAGGGGCCACCCTGCCGGACAGCCGCTTTCTGGCAGACGAGCCTACCATGGAGGCTAAGGAGACACTGGCGGTAGCCGAAAAGCGCAGCATTGCCGCAGCCGCCGCAGCGCTCATTGCTGCCGAGGATTTTGTATTCATTGATGCAGGCACCACCACGCTGGAGCTGGTGCGGGCGTTGACGGGTGTGGCGCTCAAAGCCACCTATGTGACCAATGGCGTGGCGCACGCCCGGCTGCTGGCGCAGAAGGGTTGTCGGGTGTATCTTCCCGGCGGGCTGCTGCGCCCCCAGACCGAAGCCATCGTGGGCGCTCCGGCGGTCAGCAGCATCCAGCAGTATAACTTCACCAAAGCATTCATGGGTGCCAACGGCGTGGCGCTGGAGGCGGGCTTTACCACCCCGGACCCCGAGGAAGCAGCGGTAAAGGCCGCTGCCGTCCGCCGCGCCCGGGAAAGCTGGTTCCTTGTGGATGACGCCAAATTTGCTAAAATTTACCCGGCGGTCATCACGGACCTGCACGGCGGTGCCATCCTGACCAACCGCTGCCCGAACCCGAAATATAAGCAGTATACGTTCGTAAAGGAGGCAGAAGCATGATCTACACCGTTACTTTTAACCCGGCTATTGATTACGTTGTGCGTCTGGACGCACCGCTGGAGGTGGGTGAAGTGAACCGCGCCCAAGGCGAGGATTGCGTGCTGGGCGGCAAGGGCATCAACGTGTCCGGCGTGCTGGCGCAGCTGGGCTGCGAGAGCGTGGCACTGGGCTTTGTGGCCGGGGAGACCGGCGCATGGCTGGAGCGCGGTCTGGCGGCACAGGGGCTCAAGACCGACTTTGTGCATCTGGAAAACGGCATGACCCGCATCAACGTCAAGATCAAGGCCGGGCAGGAGACTGAGCTGAACGGCGCAGGCCCTGCCATCCCGGAAAGCGCTTTGCAGCAGCTGGAAGCCCAGCTGGACAAGCTGACCGAGGGGGATATCCTCATTTTGGCGGGCAGCATCCCGGCAAGCCTGCCGCAGAGCGTCTACGAACGGCTGCTGGCGCGGCTGCAGGGCAGGGGCGTGCGCGCCGTGGTGGATGCCACCCGCGACCTGCTGGTGAACGTGCTGCCCTACCACCCCTTCCTCATCAAGCCCAACAACCATGAGCTGGGCGAGATCGTGGGCAAGGTGCTGACCGGTGACGCCGAGATCGTGGCCGCTGCCCGCACTTTGCAGGAAAAGGGCGCGCGCAACGTGCTGGTGAGTATGGCAGGGGACGGTGCGCTGCTGCTGGACGAGCAGGGACAGGTGCACCGCATCGGCTGCCCCAAGGGCAAGGTGGTCAACAGCGTGGGCGCAGGCGACAGCATGGTGGCCGGTTTTGTGGCCGGGTATCTGCAAAGCGGCAGCTACGCGCAGGCGCTGCGTCTGGGCACGGCCTGCGGCAGCGCAACGGCCTTCAGCCTTGGGCTTGCCACAAAGGAAAAGATCGACGCGCTGCTGGCGCAGCTTTGATAGGATAAAAGGAACAAAGGAGGAACGTTTATGCGCATTACCGAGTTATTTACCGCACAGTCCATTGCGCTGGACGAGGCGCTGCAAACGCAGGAGCAGATCCTGAGCCGTCTGGTGGAATTGCAGGCCACCCACGGCAACATCACCGACAAGGAGGCCTACAAAAAGGCACTCTACGCCCGCGAGGCCGAGGGCTCTACCTATGTGGACAACGGCATCACCGTGCCCCACGCCAAGACCAATGTGGTTACCCGCCCCAGTCTGGCCGCCCTGCGGCTGAGCACCCCGGTACAGTATAACGCCGAGGATGACGGCACCACCGACTTGCTGTTTGCCATTGCCGCCCCGGAAAACGGCAGCTTGCACGTTGATATGCTGGCACGCATGATGCAGATGCTGATGAACGAGGACTTTGTGGAAAAGCTGAAGGCCGCCAAGACCCCCAAGGAGTTCTTGGAGTGCATCGATGCGCAGGAGGAAGCACAGTTCGGCACAGAAAGCTTTACCCAGCAGGCCATCCCGCAGGACGGCTACCGCATTCTGGCTGTGACTGCCTGCGTCAACGGCATCGCCCACACTTACATGGCCGCAGAAGCGCTGACCAAGGCCGGTGACAAGCTGGGTCTGCCCACCAAGGTGGAGACCAACGGCTCGGACGGCGCAAAGAACATCCTGACCCGCGCCGAGATCGCCGCCTGTGACGGTATCATCGTGGCAGCGGAGAAAAAGGTGGAAACCGCCCGCTTTGACGGCAAACCGGTGCTGTTCACCCGCGTGGACGACGGCATCCATAAGCCGGAGGAGCTGATCAAGAAGATCGCCCACGGCGAGGTGCCTGTGTACCACGCCGAGGGCGGCGCAGCAGCCGAGGACGACAGCTCCACCAAGGACAGCTTCGGCCGCAGCCTGTACAAGAATCTGATGAACGGCGTTTCCCACATGCTGCCCTTTGTGGTGGGCGGCGGCATTATGATCGCGCTGGCCTTCCTGTTGGATGATTACAGCATCAACCCCGCAAACTTCGGCATGAACACCCCCGTTGCCGCCTTCTTCAAGACGGTGGGCGGCGCAGCCTTTGGCTACATGCTGCCCATTCTGGCAGGCTTCATCGCCATGTCCATCGCCGACCGTCCGGGCCTTGCCGTAGGCTTTGCCGGCGGTGTGCTGGCCATGAACGGCACCAACTTCACCGACCTTGCCGCAGGCAGCACCACCGGCATCTCCGGCGGCTTCCTTGCAGCGCTGCTAGCCGGTTTTGCAGCGGGCTACATCGTGCAGTTCCTTAAAAAGATCACCGAAAAGCTGCCCGCCAGTCTGAACGGTATCCGGCCTATGCTCATCTACCCGCTGGGCGGCATCCTGATCGTGGGTGCGATGATGTGCGCCGTGAACCCGGTCATGGGCATGATCAACACCGCCATGACCGACTGGCTCAACGCACTGGGCGGCAGCTCCAAGGTGCTGCTGGGCGCCATCGTGGCCGGTATGATGAGCGTGGATATGGGCGGCCCGGTCAACAAGGCAGCCTACGTCTTTGGCACCGCAGCTCTTGCCTCCGGTAACTACGAGGTGATGGCCGCCGTCATGGTGGGCGGCATGGTTCCTCCCATCGCTATTGCCCTGTCCACCACCTTCTGCCCCCGCAAGTGGACGTTGGACGAACGCCGCAACGGCATTGTGAACTACGTCATGGGCCTGTGCTTCGTGTCTGAGGGCGCTATCCCCTATGCAGCAGCCGACCCGCTGCGCGTCCTGCCCAGCTGCGTTGTCGGCTCTGCGGTCGCCGGTGCGCTCTCCATGACCTTCGGCTGTGCACTGCGTGCACCCCACGGCGGCATCTTCGTATTCCCGGTGGTGGATCACGCTGCGCTGTACTGTGTGGCGCTGGCTGTGGGCAGTGTGCTGGGCGCAGTGATCCTGAGCCTTGTCAAAAAGACCCAGCCCGCCGAGGCGAAGTAACAAGCCATTTTCTTTCTCCATACGGATAGTTCTTCATAAGAGCAAAGGGGACTGCCGCACACTGCGGCGGTCCCTTTTGCGTTTTGCGCAGGCACCATTTTCACAAAAAACAGGACAATATACCGCCCAAAACGGCCTATCCTGCCGGAATTGCGTTCAGCGCTTTGTTTTGCATTGCGCCCCACCCCGGGCTGTGGTATACTTATATTCGTGATTTTAAAGCCCGGGTATGGTGTGCCGGGCCACCAGAGAGGAAACGAACGATGAAAATAGGATTTGACAACGACAAATATCTTGCGATGCAGTCTGAGCATATCCGCGATCGCATCAAGAAGTTTGACAATAAACTGTATCTGGAATTCGGCGGCAAGCTGTTCGACGATTACCACGCCTCCCGCGTGCTGCCCGGCTTTCAGCCGGACTCCAAGCTGCAGATGCTTTTGCAGCTCAAGGAGCAGGCCGAGATCGTCATCGTCATCAGTGCCGAGGACATCATCAGCAGCAAGGTGCGCGGCGACTACGGCATTACCTACGATCTGGACGTGCTGCGCCTCATTGACGCTTTTCAGGAGGTGGGGCTGTATGTGGGCAGTGTGTGCGTGACCAAGTACACCGCCGCCGCCGAGGTGGAAGCCTTTGAAAAGCGGCTGAACAGTCTGGGCATCCGCACCTTCCGCCACTACAAGATCCCCGGCTACCCCAACGATGTAGCCCGCATCGTCAGTGACGAGGGCTACGGCCGCAACGAGTACATTGAGACCGAGCGCCCGCTGGTGGTCATCACCGCGCCCGGCCCCGGCAGCGGAAAAATGGCCGTCTGCCTGTCCCAGCTGTACCATGAATACAAGCGCGGGGTCAAGGCCGGTTACGCCAAGTTCGAGACCTTCCCCATCTGGAACATTCCCCTGAAGCATCCGGTCAATCTGGCCTACGAGGCCGCCACCGCAGACCTGAACGATGTGAACATGATCGACCCCTTCCATCTGGAAGCCTACGGCGTGACCACCGTGAACTACAACCGCGACATCGAGATCTTCCCGGTGGTGAATGCGATGTTCGAGTTGATCGCAGGCCAGAGCCCCTATAAGTCCCCCACGGATATGGGCGTGAACATGGCTGGCAACTGCATCGTGGACGATGCGGTCTGCTGCGAAGCCTCCCGCAAGGAGATCGTGCGCCGGTACTACAAGTGCCTGTGCGAGCAGAAGATCACCGGCACTGCCAAGGAGAGCGAGCGCTACAAGCTGGAGCTGCTGATGAATCAGGCCGGGCTGACCATGGGCGCCCGGGAAGTGGAAAAGCAGGCGCACGCCCGCAGCGAAGCCACCGGCGGCGCACCGGCTGCTGCCATTGAACTGAGTGATGGCACCGTCATCACCGGCAAGACCGGCCCGCTGCTGGGTGCTACCGCAAGTGCCCTGATCAATGCGCTCAAGTATCTGGCGGGCATCCCGCAGGAGACGGATCTGGTCAGCGCCGCTGCCATCGAGCCTATCCAGACCCTCAAAACCAACTATCTGGGTGGCAAGAACCCCCGTCTGCATACCGACGAGATCCTGATCGCCCTGTCCAGCTCTGCTGCTTCCAGCGAGCTTGCCGCAGCAGCCATGCACCAGCTGCCCAACCTCAAGGGCTGCGATGTGCACTCCACCGTGTTGCTTTCCAGCGTGGACAGCAGCACCCTGAACCGTCTGGGCATGTACCTGACTTGCGACCCCGTCTACGAGGAAGAGGACCGCAAGTACCACAAGCTGTAAAAAACTGGTAAACACCCCGGTCGGCGCCTTCAGGCGCTGACCGGGGTGTTTGTTCTGTTGCTTGCCAGTTGTCCGCAGATGTGGTACACTTGTTCTGCTTAATTCAATATAAAGAGGATAGGAAAAGAGGAATAACAACATGGAACAACAACACAAGCGCAGCGCGTTCTCCGGTAAGATCGGGTTCGTGCTGTCTGCCGCAGGCGCTTCGGTGGGTCTGGGCAACATCTGGCGCTTCCCGTATCTGGCAGCCAAATACGGCGGCGGCATTTTCCTGCTGGTATACATTCTGCTGGCAGTTACCTTTGGTTATACGATGATCGTGGCCGAGACCGCGCTGGGCCGTATGACCCACAAAAGCCCGGTCAGCGCCTATGCCCACTTCGGCAAGGGCAAGGGCATCCGGTTCGGCGGCTGGATCAACGCCATCATCCCCATTCTGATCGTGCCGTACTATTCGGTCATCGGCGGCTGGGTCATCCACTATCTGGCCGAGTATCTGTGCGGCCGCGGCAGCAATCTGGCGGCAGACGGCTACTTCTCCGCCTTTATCACCAACGGCTTGCAGGCTGAGCTGGCCTTTTTGCTGTTCAGTCTGTTCACGCTGGGCATTATCTTTGCCGGTGTGCGCAACGGCGTGGAGCGCGTCTCCAAAGTGATGATGCCGGTGCTGGTGGTGCTGTCGCTGGTCATTGCGGGCTACTCGGTCACCCGTCCCGGTGCACTGGCGGGTGTAAAGTATTTTCTGGTGCCCAACCCCAAAAACTTCTCCTGGATGACCGTGGTCACCGCCATGGGGCAGATGTTCTATTCTCTGTCCATTGCCATGGGCATTCTGGTCACCTTCGGCTCCTATATGAAGAAGGACGTTTCCATCGAGGAGTCCACCGAGAACGTGGAGGTGTTCGATACCGCCATTGCCATCATGGCAGGTCTGATGATCATTCCGGCGGTGTTTGCCTTCTCCGGCGGCGACCCGGACACCCTGCAGGCCGGTCCTGCGCTGATGTTCATTACCATCCCCAAGGTGTTTGCCAGCATGGGTCTGGGCACCGTGGTGGGCGTGCTGTTCTTTGTGCTGGTGCTGTTTGCAGCTATTACCAGCTCCATTGCCCTGACCGAGAGCGCTGTCTCCACCTTTGAGGACGAGCTGGGCTGGGACCGTACCCGCTCCACCGTGCTTATCGGTGCCATCATGGTGGCGCTGGGCAGCCTGTCGGCGCTGGGCTACGGCCCGCTGGCCGGGGTGACCGTGTTCGGGATGCAGTTCCTGGACTTCTTCGACTTTTTGACCAACTCGGTCATGATGCCCATTGCAGCCATTGCCACCTGCCTGCTGGTGTCCCGCGTCATCGGCGTGGAGCAGATCGCGCAGGAGGTGGAGCAGGACGGTCAGAGCTTCCGCCGCAAACCGGTGTTCAATTTTATGATCCGCTGGCTGTGCCCCATTTTTGCAGCCATCATTCTGGCAAGCTCGGTGGCAAACGCCTTTGGCTGGATCGCCATGTAAACTCAAAACAGTATTTCCGGCAGCAGAACGCAAGTTTTTGACAGTAAAAGCAGGACAAGGGGGCCCTTATGAAAATGGAAACCTTGAAGCAGCAGATCCTGACAGCAAAGGGTGACGTGCGGGCAGAGCTTGTGCTGAAAAATGCCCGGGTCATCAACGTGTTCACAAACGAGATCGAGCAGGCCGATGTAGCCATCCGTCAGGGGGTCATCCTTGGCGTGGGACACTATACCGGCGAGACTGAGCTGGACTTGCAGGGCAAGTATGTTTGCCCGGGGCTTGTGGATGGGCACATCCACATTGAAAGCTCCATGCTCTGCGGCCCGGCCTTTGAACAGGCGGTGCTGCCCCACGGCACCACGGCGGTGGTCACCGACCCGCACGAGATCTCCAATGTGGCCGGTACGGCGGGGCTGGACTTTATGCTGGAAACTACCAAAGATCTGGCACTTTCGGTCTACTTCATGCTGCCCTCCTGCGTGCCCGCCACCGGACTGGACGAGTCCGGCGCGGTGCTGGAAGCGGAGCAGCTGCGCCCCTACTATCAGCAGCCCCGGGTACTGGGGCTGGCAGAGTTGATGAACTCCTACGGCACGGTGCGCGCGGACGAAAAGATCTTGCAGAAGATCTGCGACTGCACCGCCGCGGGCAAAAAGATCGACGGGCACGCGCCCTTCCTCAGCGGGGAGGAGCTGAACGCCTATGTCGTTGCCGGGGTACAGTCCGACCATGAGTGCTCGGAACTCCACGAGGCCATGGAAAAGCTGCGGCGCGGGCAGTACATCATGGTGCGGGAGGGTACCGCAGCGCAGAACATGGACAGCCTGCTGCCTCTGTTCCGGGAGCCCTATTGCAGCCGCTGTATGCTGGTGACCGACGATAAGCACCCCGGAGACCTGTTGCAGGGCGGGCATATCGACTATATCATCCGCAAAGCCATTGCTGCCGGGGTAGACCCGGTGGTGGCGGTGCGGATGGGCACCCTTGTCCCGTGCCAGTACTTCGGTCTTGCGCACAGCGGCGCAGTAGCCCCGGGCTATACCGCCGATTTGATCGTGCTGTCGGATCTGGAAAAGTTCACGGTGGAGCAGGTGTACAAAAAGGGCAAACTGGTGGCGCAGCAGGGCAGAATGCTGCACCCCGCCGCCCTTACTGTGGACAAGGCACGCTTTGCGAGGGTGTTCGATTCCTTCAACATGGATGAGATCACCCCGGAGCAATTGCAGCTGAAGCAGACCGGCACCCGGCAGCGCGTGATCTGCCTGACCCCGCACGCCCTGCTGACCACGGAAAAAATCGTTCCGTTCTGCCAGCATCCGGGCACAGCGCCCGGCGTGGATGTGGCGCAGAAAATCGTCAAACTGGCGGTGTTCGAGCGGCATCACCGCTCCGGCCATGTGGGCTTGGGCTTTTTGGGCAACTACGGCCTGCAATGCGGCGCGGTGGCTTCCAGCATCGCCCACGACTCCCACAACCTCATCGTGGCGGGCACCAACGATGCCGACATGGTGCTGGCGGGCAACACGGTGCGCAAAAATAAGGGCGGCCTTGCCTTTGCACTGAACGGACAGGTGGTAGGGGAGCTGCCGCTGCCGGTGGCAGGGCTTATGAGCATCGAGAGCGCCGAGACTGTGGAGGAAAAGCTGCAGGCGCTCAAGGCGGCGCTGAAAGCCCACGGCATCTCGGAGGATATCGACGCCTTTATGACCCTTGCTTTTGTAAGCCTGCCGGTCATCCCGAAGCTGCGGCTGAACACCTACGGCATCGTGGATGTGGATGCCCAGCAGATCGTCCCGGCGGTGTCCTGAGAACGCTGCCTGAGAGGGCAAACTGTAAATCTGACGTTTTTATCGCAATGCCGGACAGTCTGCGGGCTGTCCGGCATTGCGTTTTACGGCAAGAGGACTCTTGACTTTTTGCCACAGAACCGGTATGTTGATACTGTCCGTCTGACACACAATAGTGCATTTATAATACAAGGAAACTTTATGGAAAAACGCAGTACACCCTCTTTGCAGATCACCGACCGCTTTGGCGCGCAGACGGCCTATGCCAGCCTGCGTCTGCCGGACGGCACCGAAGCCACCGTACCGGCAGAGCACGCCGCCGCTATCTATGTAAACGAGCAGCCCGCCTTCCGGGTGGTATGCACCCCGGCGCTGCTGCCGCAGCTGGCTTTGGGGCGGCTGCTTACCGAAGGGTGGATCGCGTCTGCGGACGAGGTGGAGCAGATCGCCGTCTGCGCCGAGGGTGCAAAGGTGCAGGTATATCTGCGCCACCCGCTGCCCACTCGTCGCGCCGCCGCGCAGGAGGTGGCCAGCTGCTGCACCGATAATATCGCGCTGGGCAGCCCGGTGGAACTGCAGCCCCTGCGCCCTGTGCCGGGGCTGGCCTTGCAGCCGGAATGGGTGCAGACCTTGACCGCCGCCATGCACGCCGGTCTGCCGCTGTACCGCGCCACCCGGGCGGTGCACAGCTGCTTTGTGCTGCACAAAGGGGAAATTGTTTTTGCCTGCGAGGATCTGGGGCGGCACAACGCGCTGGATAAGGCGGTGGGCTGCGCGGTGCTGGCAGGGCTTCCGCTGGCAGAATGCGTGCTGTACACCAGCGGCCGGGTGCCGCTGGATATGGTGCGCAAGGCCATCCGCGCCGGGGTGCCGGTGCTGGTAAGCAAAAGCATGCCCACCGTGCAATCCGCAGAGCTTGCTGCGGAATACGGCCTGCAGCTGGTGTGCGGACGCAAAATCCCTAAAGTTTAAGCAAATATTACAAAAACAATAGTTACAAAACGGAAAAGCCTGTCTGTTTCTGTTGACATACTCCACGCACGCATGTTAATATATTATCGAAGAGACCGCTCCGCTGTTGCAGCAGCCAGAGCGGCCTCAATTGTTGTCCGGGAGTACCCGGCGAAATAAAAAACAGGCAGGTGATAACATGAAGCAGGCAACCAACCCGTTTGCGCCCGTACCGCTGTGGCGCAAGCGGCTGCCGGGCTATGCAGCCATGGGCGTTGCGACCATCGCCTTGGCGGTCGGTCTGACCACCTTGCAAAGCGCACGCACCACGGTTGCCGGTACCCTGCTGCCGGTGTCGGAGGCGGATGCAGCCGCCTACGGCATCAGCGCAGTGTACCAGCTCGACGATGGCAGCTACCGCGTGGAGGGCTCTCAGAAGGGCTTCCAAAGCGATGTGCAGGCTGCCGTGACCATTGACGCCGAGGGCAATGTTTCCGCAGTAGAGATCCTCTCTCAGGACGAAACGGAAAACCTTGGCGGCCAGTGCGTCAACCCGGAGTTCACGTCCCAGTATCAAGGCGCAGCTCCCTTCACGCTGGCGGGCAAAAGCTACACCGTAACGGACCCCGTTACCGGTGCTGCCTATGCCGCTGCCGGTGCAGCGGAGGAGCAGCCCGCTGCTGCCGGGGATTTTGACCCCGCACAGTGGCGCACCTTCGATACCTCTCCCGAGGCCGAGGCTACCCGCAAGATGTATGCTGCGGGGCTTACCTTCTCGGCGTTGAAGGGCGAGGCACTGGGCGATGAACTGGCTCCGCCGCTGGATTCCAGCGCAGAGGCCGTAGCACGGCGCAAGCTGTACGCAGCCATGCTCAGCAAGAGTGCACTGGACGGCGAGCCGATGGCGATCCCCTTTGCGGATCTCTCGGCAGAAGAGCAGTCCAAGGCGCGTCTGGAGCAGGCCAGTCTGACCACTACCGGCAATGCGTCCGGTGCCGTCAGCGCAGACCTGACCGAGGTGGACGCCCTTTCCGGCGCGACCATCACCTCTTCGGCTGTGACGACCATCGTCAACAACTCGTATTTCTATGTGACCGGGGTACTCTGCGCAGAGTGACCTCAACGGAGGAATGGAACCTATGGCAAAAACTGATTTCCTGACGGCTGACATGACCCGCCGTCAATTCATGAAGATCTCGGGCAAGAGCCTTGCAGGGCTCACCCTGTCCGCTTCCATGCTGTCCCTGTTCGGCTGCTCTCAGCAGCAGGTGGATTCCGGCGCAGTGGCCACTTGGGCACTGCCGCAGGGCCTGCTGGTGGTCAACGCAGACCTGTGCACCGGCTGCCAGCGCTGCGAGATCAACTGCACCCTGACCAACGATGGCGTGTGCTCCTCTTACATCAGCCGCGTCAAGATCCAGCGCCGTCTGAATCTGGACGGCGCAGGCAACGGCCTGCTGTCCGGCACCGATAACTGCTTTGTCTACTTCCCGGACACCTGCCGCCAGTGCGAGGACCCCGCCTGCGGCAACGCCTGCCCGCAGAAGGCTATCACCACCGACGACCGCGGCATCCGCGTAGTGGATACCGACAAGTGCATCGGCTGCGGTGCCTGCCATGATGCCTGCCCGTGGCACATGCCCACCGTCAACCCCGAGACCGGCAAGTCCTCCAAGTGCATCGCCTGCGGTGCCTGCGTGGCAGGCTGCCCGTCCGGCGCTCTGTCCATCGTGGATTGGGATGCCGTTACCAGCGCAGCACAGGCTGCATACTTGGATCTGTAAGGAGGAACTACAATGGCTGAAAGTTATGGCTGGGCAGGCAAGATCCTGCGCGTCAACCTGACCACCGGCGAGATCACCACGCAGGATGACGAAAAGTACCATAAGTATATCGGCGGTATGGGCATGGCCTACCGCATTATGTATGAGGAAGCTCCCATGGAGCTGGACCCCTATGACGAGAAGGCTCTGGTCATTTTTGGTGTCGGCCCCCTGACCGGCGCAGGCGTGCCCTGCTCCGGCCGTATGAACGTGACCTTCCGCTCTACCTGGTCCAAGGGTCACTCTATTATCGATGCACACATGGGCGGCCACATCGGCTCCATGCTGAAGTATGCCGGTTACGATGGCATCGTGGTCAGCGGCATCTCTGAAAAGCCCGTCTACCTGCGCATCGAGGACGGCAATGTCTCTCTGGAGGACGCAAGCGAGATTTGGGGCAAGGGCACCTTTGCTGCCAATAAGTGGATGGTAGAGCAGAACGGCCGCGAGTTCGAGACCGCTTCCATCGGCCCTGCCGGTGAGAATCTGGTGGACTACTCCACCCTGAACACCAGCTTCGGCAACTCCGGCGGCGCCGGTCTGGGCGCTGCCATGGGCAACAAGAAGCTGAAGGGTCTGGCCATCCGCGGCACCGGCAGCGTCAAGGTGGCTGACCCCAAGAAGGTGCTGGAGCTCTCCAACTACATGATGGGCAACCTGATCGGCGGCAACAACAACCACAACGTGCCCGCACAGCCCCAGAGCTGGGCAGAGTACAGCGCCACCTCCGGCAAGAACCGCTGGTCCGGCGCGCCCGGCCGTATGTGGAAAAAGGCTCCCGGCGGCCCCGTGGATACCGGCGAGCAGCCCTACAACGATATCAACAAGGTGGCTCTGCGCTGCTTCAAGGGCTACTTCGACTTTGGCGCTCCCGCTGCCGAGTACACCGTGAAGAACGGCGGTTGCTCCTCCTGCCCCATCCGCTGCTACACCGAGTATGACGTAGATCCGCTGGCAGATTACGATCTGCCCACCCACAACTCCAACACCTGTATGCCCGTGCTGTACGGCACCCGCGTCTACCCGGATGGCGTGCACGACTTCAAGTACGAGGGCGATGGCACCATGGTCATCAATCTGGCATGGTCTCATGCTGTGGACGATATGGGTCTGTGGGACAACTACGGCAACCTGAACCGCGACCTGCTGTGGATCCTGCGGATGCCCCGCGAGGAAGCCACCAAGTACATCAGCGAGGCCGAGTACGACTCTCTGCCCTGGGAGTGGGAGAAGGCCGGCGATCCCCGCTGGGAGGTCGAGCTGATCCGCCGCATGGCTTACGGCGAGGGTGATCTGTCCGTTATCGCCAAGGGCACGCTGGCCATGATGGAAAAGTTCGGCCTGCCCAAGAGCTGGCTGGACCGCGACGATGGCGCTACCAACTCCAACCTGATCTACAACGGCTTCCCCAACCACCACGGCCCTGCTGAGGCATGGCAGGTTGGTATGCTGTACAACCTCGTCTACAACCGTGACTGCATGATCCACGAGATCGTCTGCGAGACCGGTTCCGGCGCTCCCTATGAAGTGACCAAGAAGGTCATGGAGGACTTCTTCGGCGAGGGCTGCTACGATAAGGCCAAGGCCTACACTCCCATCAACGAGAACAAGGCAAAGCTGGCTGCCTACTGCGTCAACGATAAGAACTTCCACGACTCCGCTACCCTGTGCAACTGGATGTGGCCCATGACCCAGTCCCCCTCCAAGGAGCGCGACTACCACGGCGATCTGGACCTGCAGGCAGACTTTATGACTGCTGTTACCGGCGAAACCTATACCCAGGCCGGTCTGCAGGAGGACGGCGCCCGCATCACCCAGATGCTGCGCGCGATGACCGCCATCAGCTTCCAGCAGAACTGTGGCAGCGCAAACCTGCGTCAGGAGCACGATGCCATCTGCGATTGGGTGTTCGATAAGGATCCCGACTTCAAGGCATTTGAGGAAGGCACCACCAAGCTGGACCGCGCCGACATGGAGAAGGCTAAGGATCTGTTCTACGACGTCTTCGGCTGGGACCGCACCACCGGTGTGCCCACCCGCGAGACGCTGGAGAAGTATGATCTGGCTGACATGGCCGATGATCTGGAAAAGCGCGGCATCTACGCACAGAACACCGCAGCAGCTGAATAAATCCCATAGAAAGAGGAAAGACCGTCATGTTGTTTGGCAGACGTAAACCCGGCTACACCACCACGGTGGATGGCAGCGTAGACCCGGAACAGGCCGTTCTGGAACTGCAAAAGGCAGAGCTGGCCGCCAAGAAAAAGCCCAAGGCAGAGGTGTTCGACATCAACGCCGCAAGCGAGACTGCCCGCCGCCTGAAGGAAACCGGCAGCACCTTTGACGGCAGCGCCGCCAAGACCGGCGAGGATGTGATCGCTGCAGTGGAGCGGGAGACCGCCGAGCTTGCCGCAAAGCAGGCCGCCGAGGCCGCACCCGAAGCCGCCGAAGCTGCGCAGCCCGATGCTGCAAAGCCGGAACTGCTGGATTTTCTGGCCGGTGAACCGGAAGCGGAAAACGATCCCTTTGCGGATCAGCCCACCAAGACCGCCCCGGAGCTGCCGGAGCTGACCCCTGCACAGGAGCTGGCCGGTTACATCCGCGCCCGCTCTGCGGCTGCGCTGATTACCCCCCACGCTTTGCTGCTGGAGGAAGTGGAAAACGCCGACGAGCTGCTGGCGCAGATGCCCGCAGACCCCCAGTGCACCGATATCGTCACCCGCGCGGGTGCAAAGGACACCTACTATTACTCCAACGCCAACATGAGCGATAACTACGCCATGATCGCGCAGCTCATCGAGGACAAGGATCTGTGCGTGATGTTCGCCGAGATGGTGCGGTTCAACGCCCGCATCTACCCCAGCGCCACTCCGCTCAAGTACTTCCAGCGCTCTCCCTACGGCCTTGCGCCGGAGGTCATCGAGCAGACTTGGAAGGCCATGCAGGAGAACCCGGAGTATGCCGATATCGAGGAGCTGACCAACAACCAGAACGAGCGGTTCCTCTTTTCCACCAAGCACCTCACCCGCCGCTACGCCAAGGCTATCAGCGACGTGGACGATTTCTGCGATTAAACCATAAACTACAATTGAATCAGGGTATAAGAGCTTCTTTGAGCAAAGGTGTCTAAACTCTCACAAAGAGCAGGACACCGCGCCGCAATGCTGCACCCGCAAGGGCGGGCATTCAAGGGTGGCGGGGGAAACCCCACCGCCTTCCCGCAGAAGAAACGCTGCAATTTGAAAAAAAGAACTCCTCCCATCTTCACAGGTGCTTTTTGGCTGTGTGCTGCCGCTGCAAGGGCGGCGCATAGCCAAAGGCTGCCACCGGCGTAGCAGACTGCAAACTGCCGCAGCCGGTTTTGTGGGGATATTCTGCGGAGGCGTTTTGATTTTCCGGTCAAGACGTCTCCGCTTCTTTTTCACCTGCCTTTTTTGAAAAAAGAATACCCCCGCCGGTGTCCCTGCCTGAGCCATAGCAGAAGGGGAGAGCGGCGAGTCTATGGAGGAAGTTATAATGAATCAGCCTTTCTGCTCCCCTGTTCAGGCGCTGCGCAGCGTGCTGGACGCGGCAGCGCTTCTGCCTTGTCCGTCCCCGGAGACCATCCCGCTGGAAGCCGCCTGCGGGCGCATTGCCGCCGCAGACCTCTGCGCCCGGATGGACCAGCCCCCCTTTGACCGCAGCCCGCTGGACGGCTACGCCCTGCACAGCACGGATACCGCCGGTGCAAGCAGGGAGACCCCGGTCACCCTGCCAGTGGTGATGAAGCTTTACGCGGGCGATGCCCCGGCTGCGGCGCTGCCCGCAGGGTGCGCTGCCCGCATCATGACCGGAGCTCCCCTGCCGGAGGGCGCGGACTGCGTTTTGATGCAGGAACTGACCGACAGCGGCGAAGAGACCGTGCAGCTCTATGCTGCCGTAAAACCGCTGCAAAACGTGGTGTTCCGGGGGGAAGATGTAGCCGCCGGTGCGGTCATCGCGCCTGCCGGGACGGTACTTACCCCCGCCCATCTGGGCGTGCTGGCCGGGCAGGGCTACGCCGAAGTAGCCGTCTGCCGCCCGCTGACTGTGGGTATCCTTTCCACTGGCAGCGAACTGCTGGAACCCGGCGCACCGTGGGCACCCGGTAAAATTTACGATGCCAACGGCATCCAGAACGCAGCCCGGCTGCGTCAGCTGGGCTTTGCCGTGGAGCGGCAGCAGTGCTCCGATGACCCGGAGGTCATCACCGGTAAAATGCAGGAGCTGCTGACCCGCTGCGATGCCGTCATCACCAGCGGCGGTGTCTCCGTAGGGCAGAAGGATTATCTGCCCCTTGTGCTGGAAAAGCTGGGCGCACAGCTGCTGGTGGAGGGCGTAGCCCAGAAGCCCGGCAGCCCCATGCTGGCGGCTGCGCTGGGCGGCAAGCTGGTGTTCTGCCTGTCCGGCAACCCCTTTGCCGCCGCTGCCACGCTGGAGCAGTACGCTATCCCCGCGCTGCTGCGCGCCGCCGGGCGGCGGGAGGAGAGCTGCATCCCCGCCCGCACCGTCTGCACTCTGACCAATGGCTTTTCCAAACCCAGCAAGGGCAACCGCTACCTGCGGGCGACTGCCTGCGGCGGCAAGGTGACCCTGCCCGGCGCGGGCAACACCGAGGCGCACTCCTCCGGTGCGCTGTCCGCCATGATGGGCTGCAACTGTCTGGTGGAGATCCCCGCCGGCAGCGGGCCGGTAGAACCCGGTACAGAAGTGGAGGTGCTTTGCTTTGTACAGTGAACAAAAACAGGCGCTGGCCGAAACGCAGGCGCTCAAACGCCCGGCGGTGCTGGCGGTCAGCGGGGTGCACAACAGCGGTAAGACCACCCTGCTGGAAAAGCTGCTGCCCGTGCTGCGCAGCCGTGGGCTGAAGGTAGGCGTCATCAAGCACGACGGCCACGATTTTACCCCGGATGTGCCCGGCACCGACAGCTACCGTCTGCGGGAAGCCGGTGCTGAGGGCGTGGCGGTCTACTCCGGCACGCGCTATCTGCTGACCGAGGAATTCCGCCTGACCGAGCAGGATCTGCTTGCCCTGTTCGAGCGTCACGGCTACGACCTTGTGCTGCTGGAGGGGTTCAAATCCAGCGGCTGGCCGAAGATCGAGGTGGTACGCAGCGCCATCTCGGATGCGCCCGTCTCCTTCCAGCCGCTGGCGGTGGTGGGGGATATCCCCGGCGCAGATTTTGACCTGAACGATATTCCGGCACTGGCAGACTGGATCGAAGCCCAGATGCCCGCGCTGTAAGGAGAATGCCATCATGAAACTGATCCGTACTGTTGACGCTGCAGGGCAGGTGCTCTGCCATGATATCACCCAGATCATCCCGGGCGAGTACAAGGATGCCCGCTTCCGCAAGGGGCATGTCATCCAGCCCGAGGACATCCCTGTGCTGCTTTCCATCGGCAAGGAGAACCTCTACGTCTGGGAAAAGCACCCCGGCATCCTCCACGAGGACGAAGCAGCTGCCCTGTTGTACAAGGCCGCTGCGGGCAAAAATATCCACGGCACTGCGCCGAAAGAAGGCAAGATCGAGCTGATCGCGGACTGCGACGGGCTGCTAAAGATCAACCGCAAGGCGTTGATGGCTGTGAACAGCACCCCGCAGATGATGATCGCCACCATCCACGGCGACCTGCCGGTGAAAAAAGGCCAGAAGCTGGCCGGTACCCGCATCATCCCGCTGGTCATCGAGCAGGAGAAGATGGACGCCATGCAGGCCGCTGCCGGGGCAGAGCCTATCCTGAACGTGCTGCCCATGCAGGCCAAGAAGGTGGGCATCATCACCACCGGCAGCGAGGTGTTCAAGGGACGCATCGAGGATAAATTTACCCCCATCCTGCAAAGCAAGCTGGCCGTCTACGGCTGTGAGATGGTTTTCCATAAGGTCTGCGATGATGACCCCGCCGGGATCACCGCTGCCATTCTGGAGGCCAAGGCCGCAGGGTGCGAGCTGATCTTTACCACCGGCGGCATGAGCGTGGACCCCGATGACCGCACCCCGCTGGCCATCAAGAACACCGGGGCGGACATCATTACCTACGGCGCGCCGGTGCTGCCGGGAGCCATGTTCCTTGTCAGCTATCTGGACGGTGTGCCGGTGTGCGGCCTGCCCGGCTGCGTGATGTACGCCAAGCGTACCATTTTTGACCTGCTGCTGCCCCGTCTGCTGGCGGATGACCTCATCACCGCCGAGGATATCGCCCGCTTGGGCGAGGGCGGCCTGTGCCTGAACTGCGAGGTGTGCCACTGGCCGAACTGCGGCTTTGGACACTGCTAAGAAAGTCATTCCACCAAAGTTTCGAAATACGTTGAAAACTGCGGGAGTTAAAATAGATTTATGAACGAAAATAATCTGACACATTTTGATGCCGCCGGGAACGCCGTGATGGTGGATGTGAGCGCAAAGCCCGTCACCACCCGGGAAGCCACTGCCCACGGCATTATTACCATGAACGCCGAGGCCTTTGCCGCCGTGCAGAGCGGCACCGTGAAAAAAGGCGATGTGCTGGGCGTGGCACGCATTGCGGGCATCATGGCCACCAAGCGCACCAGCGAGCTGATCCCTCTGTGCCATCCGCTGCCCCTGACCAAGGCTGGCATCGAGTTCCGTCTGCTGCCCGAGCGGCAGGCGGTAGAAGCCCTGTGCACCGTAAAAACCAGTGGTGTGACCGGCGTGGAGATGGAAGCCCTGACCGGCGTTTCCACCGCGCTGCTGACCATCTACGATATGTGCAAGGCCGTGGACAAGGGCATGGAGCTGGGCGAGATCCATCTGGTGGAAAAGACCGGCGGCAAGAGTGGCCACTACATCCGGGCGGAGGGCGGCTATGTTTGATCGTTACCAGCGCGAGATCCATTATCTGCGCCTGTCGGTGACCGACCTGTGCAATCTGCGCTGCCGCTACTGTATGCCGGACGGCGTGGAAAAGCTGGAGCGGGAAGCCGTGCTGACCTACGAAGAATTTTTGCGTCTGGCCGCGCTGTTTGCCCAGTGCGGCATCGACACCGTGCGGGTGACCGGCGGCGAGCCGCTGGTGCGCAAGAACGTGGCGCAGCTGGTGGCAGGACTTAAAGCGACCCCGGGCATCCGGCGGGTCACCCTGACCACCAACGCGGTGCTGCTGGCAGAGCAACTGCCCGCATTGCTGGACGCCGGGCTGGACAGCGTGAACATCAGCCTGGACACCCTGCGTCCGGAGGTGTTCCGGCAGATCACCGCCCGGGACGATTTTGCCGCCGTGCAGGCGGGCTTGCAGGCGGCGCTGGAAAGCGGTCTGCCGGTCAAGCTGAACTGCGTGCCGCAGGCGGGCGTCAATGAGGACGAGCTGGAGCAGCTCGCCGCACTGGCAAAGGATAACGCCCTGCAGGTGCGGTTCATCGAGATGATGCCCATCGGCTACGGCGCTGCCATGCCCTGCATCTCCGGCCCGGAGCTGCGGGCGCGGTTTGCCCGGCGCTGGCCGGAACTTGCGCCCCTTTCCGCTGCGCAGGAGCACGCCTTGGGCGACGGCCCGGCGGTGTACTACACCGTGCCGGGCTGGCAGGGCAGCATCGGCTTTATTGCAGCGGTGCACGGCAAGTTTTGCGCTTCCTGCAACCGGGTGCGGCTGACCAGTCAGGGTTTTTTGCGCCCCTGCCTTGCCAGCGAGACCGGGTGCGACCTGCGCACGCTGCTGCGCAGCGGCGCGGACGATGCGCAGCTGCTGGCCGCTATCCGGGAGACCATCTGGGCAAAGCCCCGGGAACACCATTTTAACGACAGTTCCATGCCCGCTACCCGCGGGATGTATCGCATTGGAGGATAAATAACTATGGGTAAGCTTCTGGCAATCTGCACCAGCCCCAAGCGGGGCACCGTAAAAACCGAGGTGCCCAGCGCCGTCCTGACCCCGGAATGGGGCATCGTGGAGGACGCCCACGGCGGCAACTGGCACCGTCAGGTCAGTATGCTCAGCGCCGAAAAAATCGAGGCGTTCCGTAAGAAGATCTGGGTGGACTACGGTGCCTTCGGCGAAAATCTGGTCATCGAGGGCTTCGACTTCCGCAATCTGCCGGTGACCAGCCGGTTTGCCATTGGGGATGTGGTGCTGGAAATGACCCAGATCGGCAAGGAGTGCCACAACGACTGCGTCATCAAGCAGCAGACCGGCGAGTGCATCATGCCCCACGAGGGCGTGTTTGCTCGGGTACTCACCGGCGGCGAGATCCATGTAGGGGACGAGGTGACCCTGTTGCCTGCACTGGAAAATCCGCCCCTGCGCGCTGCCGTCATCACCCTTTCCGATAAGGGCAGCCGTGGTGAGCGGGAGGATAAAAGCGGGCCGCTGATTGTGGAAATGCTCACCGCCGCAGGCTATGTGGTGGAGGAGACCATGATTTTGCCGGACGAGGCCAAGGCGCTGAAGGCGCAGCTCATCCGCATGGCAGACGGCCGTCAGGTGAACCTTGTGCTTACCACCGGCGGCACCGGCTTCTCCCCCCGTGACATCACCCCGGAAGCCACCTGCGCTGTGGCCGACCGCAACGCCCCCGGCATTGCCGAAGCTATGCGCTACCACAGCCTGAGCATCACCCCGCGCGGGATGCTGAGCCGCGGCGTCAGCGTGCTGCGCGGCAAGACTTTGATCGTCAACCTGCCGGGCAGCCCTAAGGCAGTGCAAGAGAACCTCGAGTACATCCTGCCCAGCTTGGAGCACGGGGTACGCATTGCTGCGGGTCTGGACGGCGAGTGCGCCCGTAAGTAAGGTTTCTTGCCCTATTTTCATTGACTGGGCGTAGAAATATACTATTTTTTTACTTAAAGTAAGGAGAAACAGAGATGAACGACCATCGCATTTCCCGCCGGAGCTTTCTGGTCGCAGCCGGTATGGCCGGTGCAGCCGCTGCCCTCACCGCCTGCGGCGGTGCTGCTTCCAGCGCAGCATCGTCCGTGGCTTCCTCTGCCGCCGCTTCCTCGGAAGCAGCCCAGAGCGTGGAGCTGATCGTGTTTGCCGCCGCCTCCCTCACCGAGACGCTGAACGCTATCGGTGAGAGCTACACGGCAGAGCACCCGGAGGTGACCTTCCGGTTCAACTTCGACTCTTCCGGCACCCTCAAGACCCAGATCCAGGAGGGCGCGGATTGCGATCTGTTCATCTCTGCCGGTCAGAAGCAGATGAACCAGCTGGACATCACCGCTTCTGCCGATGTGAACAAGGACGGCCTTGACTTTGTGGATGCCGACAGCCGTGTGAACCTGCTGGAAAACAAGGTAGTGCTCTGCGTGCCGGAGGGCAGCGACAAGGGCATTGACAGCTTTGACGCACTGGCCGAGCACCTGAAGGCACAGGATATCCTGTTCTGCATGGGCAATAGCGATGTGCCCGTGGGACAGTATACCCAGAAGATCCTTACCTACTACCAGTTGGACGAGGCTGCACTGGCGGCTGCGGGCGTGATCACCTACGGTTCCAACGTCAAGGAGGTGACCACGCAGGTCACCGAGGGCAGTGTGGATGCAGGTGTCGTTTACTGCACCGATGCATACAGCGCCGGTCTGACCCCCGTGGACGAGGCCACCAAGGAGATGTGCGGTCAGGTCATCTACCCCGCCGCCGTACTGAAGGCCGCCCCCAACGCCGAGACTGCCAAGGAGTTTTTGGCCTACTTGCAGACCGACAAGGCCATGACCGTATTCGAGGGTGTGGGCTTCAGCGCCGTATAAAGGAGCAGGCATGGACTGGTATCCGTTGTGGAACAGCCTGCGCATTGCTTTGATCAGCTGCGCGGCGGTGTTCTTTCTTGGCATTTTTGCGGCCTATTATATTGCCCGGCTGCCCCGGGTGATCAAGGGTGTGCTGGATGTGCTGCTCACCCTGCCCATGGTGCTGCCGCCCACGGTGGTGGGCTACTTTCTGCTGCTGCTCTTCGGCGCAAAGCGGCCGCTGGGCATCTTTTTCATGCAGCATTTCGGGGTAAAGCTGGTCATGAACTGGTACAGCGCCATCTTTGCCTCCATCGTGGTGGCTTTTCCGCTGATGTACCGCACCGCGCGCGGCGCGTTTGAAAGCTTTGACGAAACGCTGGCGTGGTCGGCACAGACGCTGGGACAGTCCGATACATGGATCTTCTGGTGGGTGCGGATGCCCGCCTGCCGTCAGGGCATTCTGGCGGGCACAGTGCTGGCCTTTGCCCGGGCACTGGGCGAATACGGCGCTACCAGCATGATCGTGGGCTACACCCCCGGCAAGACCGCCACCATTGCCACCACGGTCTACCAGCTGTGGCGCACCAACGATGAACTGGGTGCCATGCGGTGGGTGCTGGTGGATATCGCTATCTCGGCTGTGGTGCTGCTGGCTGTGAACCTGCTGGAGAAAAAACAGAAAGCGGGTGCCCGGAAATGAGCCTTGAAGTCAACATTGAAAAAAAGCTGGACGGCTTTACCCTCCGCGCCGCCTTTACCGCCGGCAACACCTCCACCGCTTTGCTGGGTGCTTCCGGCTGCGGCAAAAGCATGACATTGCGGTGCATCGCGGGCATCGTAAAGCCGGACCGCGGACGCATCGTGCTGGACGGGCGGGTGCTGTTTGACAGTGCGCAGCACATCGACCTGCCGCCGCAGCAGCGGGGCGTGGGACTGCTGTTCCAGAACTACGCCCTGTTCCCCAACATGACCGTGGAGCAGAATGTCCTTTGCGGCCTGAAGGCGGAAAAAGACCCCGCTGCCCGCCGCGTTGCCTGCGCCGAGATGCTGCGCGCCATGCGGCTGGAGACGCTTGCCAAGCGCTATCCCGCCCAGCTTTCCGGCGGGCAGCAGCAGCGCGCCGCGCTGGCACGCATTCTGGTGGGCAAGCCCCGCATCCTGATGCTGGACGAGCCCTTCAGTGCACTGGACAGCTACCTGCGGGAGGAGGTAGAGGGCGAGGTAGGCAGCCTGCTGGCAAATTTTGTGGGCACCGCCCTGCTGGTGACCCACAACCGGGACGAGGCCTACCGCCTTTGCAAAGAAATGATCGTGCTGAACGAGGGGCAGGTGCTGCGTGCCGGTACCACCAAGGCCGTTTTTGCCGACCCGCAGAGCATCGCTGCCGCGCGGCTGACCGGCTGCAAGAACATTCTGCCCTGCACCCCGCTGGACAGTCACACCGTCCGTCTGGACGGCTGGGACACCACTTTGCGGCTGGCGCTGCCCGTCCCGGCGGGCTGCACCGCTGTGGGCATCCGTGCCCACGACTTTACGCCCTGCGCTGCGGATGCGCCCAACGCCATCCCGGTAAAAGCCGTTTCCACCAGTGAAAACCCCTTTGACTGGAACCTCATCTGCACCTCGCCGGAGGGTACGGCGCAGCTGTGGTGGAAGGTGGGCAAAACCAGCCTTTCTGCCGCCGCCCCGGAGCCGCCCCAGTATCTGTGTGCCGCCCCGGAGAGCATCATGCCGCTGAAAGGTTGAGAAAACGAATGGCCTGCACTGCGTTCCGGCCATATTCAGCGGAAACAATCATTTGAAAATAGGGGATTTCCCCACACGCAAAGCAGCCGCTGCACGGTAAGATGCAGCGGCTGCTTTGCTTATTTGTGTAAAAAGGGGAGTACTTATGCCATATCACGGCAGGTCACAATGTCTGCCCCGGTGCCGCAGACGTCGGTCAGCACCACATCGCCCACATGGATGGGAGCGTGCAGCACCACGCTGTCCAGCGCTGCGACTACCTCGGCCATCTGTCCCTTGGGCACAGGCTTGGAAGTCTTGACCGGGCAGCGGGAGTGCAGGCAGCCCTCGGCGCGCACGGTGCTGGTAATGATGCGGGTGGGGTGGGTCAGCTCTTCCTTGCCGTAGGCGATGCCGTTGGGGCAGCCGTTGCCGGTCACTTTATAGTCGTTGGCTTCATCCACCTGCAGATGGCAGCCCTGCGGGCAACAGGTGCAAATTACTTCTTTCATCTCGCTCATGCCTCCTCGATCTCAATGGTCACTTCGTTCATGGGGGCTCTGTCCAGCAGCACTCTGGGCAGGGCAATGTGCTCCATCTCGCCGGGGGCAAGGCGGTCACGCTTGAAGCGTGCAATCACCGTATCACCGCTCTTGACAAGGATGGTGCTCTTGCCGCAGATGCGGCGGACGCGGAAGGACACGTTGGTGCTCTTTTCCACGTCTTCCAGACGGATGCGCTGCGGCAGGGTGTAGCCAAGGTCTGCGCCGGGCTTCACGGTCAGCACACGCCCCACGGCCACAGGGCCGTTCTGGATATAGTTGGCAGCGGCTGCGCCGGCCAGCTCGCTCTCGCCGGAAACAAAGTCCACCAGATCATGTACCTGCACCACGTTGCCGCAGGCAAACACGCCGGGGATGCTGGTCTCCATGTTTTCGTACACGATGGCGCCCTTGGTGCGGGGGTCCATCTCGATGCCGGCCTGCTTGGTCAACTCGTTTTCGGGGATCAGACCCACGCTCAGCAGAATGGTGTCCACATCAAACTCCATCTCAGTGCCGGGGATGGGCTTGCGGTCGGGGCCAATCTCAGCCACGATGGCCTTTTCCACGCGGTCCTTGCCCTGAATATCCACGATGGTGTGGGAGAGGTACAGGGGGATGTCAAAGTCGTTCAGGCACTGCACGATGTTGCGGGTCAGGCCGCCGGAGTAGGGCATCACTTCTACGCAGGCCAGCACCTTTGCACCCTCAAGGGTCATGCGGCGCGCCATGATCAGGCCGATATCGCCGCTGCCGAGGATCAGCACCCGCTTGCCCACCAGATAGCCTTCCATGTTCACATAGCGCTGTGCGGCACCGGCGGTGTACACACCGGCAGGGCGGGTGCCCGGGGTACCAATGGCACCGCGGGTGCGCTCGCGGCAGCCCATGCCCAGTATGATGCTCTTGGCTTCGATGATCTGGTAGCCGTGCTCCTTGGAGACGCAGTGCACCTTTTTGTCCGGGGTCACTTCCAGCACCATGGTGTCCAGCTGCACCTTTACGCCGGTTTCCTTGAGCATCTCAATAAAGCGCCCGGCATACTCCGGGCCGGTGAGTTGCTCGCCGAAGCGGTGCAGACCAAAGCCGTTGTGGATGCACTGGTTCAGAATGCCGCCCAGTTCCTTGTCGCGCTCCAGAATAAGAATGTCGCGCAGACCGCTTTCCCATGCCTTGCAGGCAGCAGCAAGGCCCGCAGGGCCACCGCCAATAATGACCAGATCAACCATTGCTCTTTCCTCCTACCTTCGTTTCGCTGAGCAGAACGTTCGAGCCGTTCTTGTCCTGCAGGATGTCCAAGGGGTCTATGCCCAGCTCGCGGCTGATCAGCTCCAGCACGCGGGGGCCGCAGAAGCCGCCCTGGCACCGCCCCATGCCTGCACCGGCGCGGCGCTTGACGCCGTCGATGGTGTTGGCGGGCACCTCGCTGTGGAGGGCTGCCAGGATCTCGCCCTCAGTGATGGTCTCGCAGCGGCAGATCACGCGGCCGTAGGCGGGCTGCTCCTTGACCAGTGCTGCCTTTTCCTCTGCGGAAAGCTCCTTGAAGCGGATGTGGCGGCGGCCGTCCTTGTAGTCGGCCTTTTCTGCGCCCAGCACACCGCGCTGCTGCAGGATGGCAACAGCTTCCTCCGCAACCGCCGGGGCAGCGGACAGGCCGGGGCTCTTCATGCCGGCCAGATCGATCCAGCCGGGTGCCTCCGGCTCCTCGCCAATGATAAAGTCGTCCACGTCCAGATTGGCGCGCACGCCTGCAAAGCTGCGGATGGACTCGCCGAAGTTGATACTGGGCACACTGCGCTGGGCAGTGGCCTTGACAAATTCCAGACCGCTGCTGGTGCAGGAGGTGTCGTTGCCCTCCACAGGCTCTGCGTTGGGGCCGACGAGCAGGTTGCCGTGCACGGTGGGTGCCACCAGAACGCCCTTGCCCAGCTCGTTGGGACACTGGAAGATAACGTGACTCACGCGGGTGCCCTCGCTCTTGTCCAGCAGATAGTACTCGCCCCGGGTGGGGATGATGTGGAAGTTGGCGGGCTCCACCATGGAGTGTACCTTGTCTGCCCAGATACCGGCAGCGTTGATGACGCAGCGGGTCTCCACCGTGCCGCCGGGCACGGTCAGGCGGTAGCCGCCCTCTATGGCTTCGGCATTGGTCACTTTGCAGCTGCGGCGCAGCTCCACGCCGTTGCGTACCGCCACCTCGGTCATGGCCAGTGCATACTCCCACGGGTTCACGATGGCGGCGCTGGGTGCCCACAGTGCACCGCAGACCTTTTCAGAAAGGTTCGGCTCCATGGCAAGGGTCTCTTCCCGGGAAAGAATCTTCATGTCGGGCACGCCGTTGACGGTGCCGTTCTCAAACAGATGCTGCAAATGGGGCAGTTCCTTCTCGTCCAGTGCCAGCACCAGCGAGCCGCACTGCTTATAGGAGACATCCAGCTTTGCGCAGATCTCCTTTGCCAGAGCCACGCCGCGCACGTTCAGCCGTGCCATGCGGGTGCCGGGGGCGGGGTCGTAGCCTGCGTGGAGAATGGCGCTGTTGGCCTTGGTGGTGCAGTCTGCCACATCGTTCTCGGCCTCAAGAATGACCACCTTGTTGTCGTAGCGCGACAGTGCGTAGGCGGCAGCGGCACCGATGACGCCACAGCCGATGATTGCTACATCATACATTGTTCTTTTCCTCCTGTCCATTCTGCCTTGGCCCGTCGGGAGCTGGGCAGCTGTTGATGGTACAAAAAAAGAGCGAACCGAAACAAAGGCAACTGCCCTTGTCCGTTTCGCTCATATCTCCTGAAACAAACAGCACTTGTTTACTCTTATGATACCCTGTCCCTGCACAAAAAGCAAGGTGTTTTGCACTTTTTGTGAAACCCTTACAAAAAACACCGGTTGCTTTTGCGCAGAATGCGGGTCACATATCCCATACCGCCTGATTGGTGGTGGAAATGGCAGTGATTCCGGCTTCCAGCGCGGCCATCACGTCCTCTTTATCAGCAATAAGGCCGCCGGCGAGCACCGGCACTTTGGCGGTAGCGCACACCCGGCGCAGGATCTTGGGCATGGTGCCGGGCAGCAGGTCCAGACAGTCCGGCAGATTTGGAGGAATCTTATCCAAGCTTTCCAGTGCGATGGAATCCAGCAGGAATACCCGCAGAATGGCGGCCAGCCCAAGCTCCTTGGCACGGCGGATGAAGGACTGCCGGGTGGAGATGATGCCGTCGGCCTCGGTGGTGCTGCGGATAAAGTCCACCGCCACCTCCTTACCAGCAAGCCCTGCGATAAGGTCTACATGCACCGCGGCAAAGCGCCCGGCTTCGTGGATGCGGCGTACAATGGAGGCAATATTGCAGATATCTCCGTATAATACGAATACCACCCGGATGTTCTCGTTGGTCAGCGCATTGCAAAGCCCGGCATCGTCCTTGACGGCCGCAATGACCGGCGTTTCCTGAATGGCATCCATCAGCTCCTGTTTCATGCTTTTCCTCCTGCCCGGCGTTCTGTGGGGCAATTTTACTGGTGCTCTGCCAGCCAGCGCAGCGCCATATAGGTGTAGGCTGCCGTGCCGCGGTACAGGATGCTGTCATCAAAGCGCACCTTGGGGTGATGTTGACCGTAGGTGTAGCCCTCCTTGGCGTTGCCAGCAGCTAAGAACATACTCACGGTGGGTACCTCATGGCTGACAAAGGCGAAGTCCTCGCTGCCGCCGCCGGGCTTGCCGCCGGTGAGCGGGGTCATATCCATAGCGCCCTTGCCCAGCAGCTCGGTCATATAGGTCAGGGCGTTACCCGCCAGCGGGGTGTCCACCACCATGCAGGGGCAGTAATCGCTGAACTCCACCTCGGCGGTGCAGCGGTAGGCGGTGGCCACGCCCTGCGCGATTTCGGTCATGCGCTGATGGATGAGGGCACTGACCTTCTGCTCCGGGTCCACGGTGCGGATGGTGCCCCACATATCGGCAGTATCCGGGATGACGTTGGAAGCCTTGCCTGCCTCGAACCGGCCGGTGGTGAACACGCCAAAGCCTGCGGGGTCCAGCTCGCGGCTGTTGATCTCCTGCAGGGCAATGTGGATGTGCGCCGCTGCGGTGATGGGGTCGATGCAGGCGTTGGGCATGGAGCCGTGGCCGCCTTTGCCGTGCACAACGATGTGATACTGCTCGCAGCTGGCCATGGTGATGCCGCCGCCCGGCACCAGCACCATACCGGCGGGCAGGGGCATGCCGGCCAGCACATGGAACATGACGGCTGCGTCTACCTTGGGGTTCTCCAGCAGGCCGCTGTTTATCATATCCAGCGAGCCCTGAAAGATCTCCTCTGCGGGCTGGAACTCCAGCTTTACCGTGCCCTCGATCTCGTCCTCGTGTTCCTTGAGCAGCTTGGCTGCACCAAGAACCATGGCAGTGTGCATATCGTGGCCGCAGCCGTGCATCTTACCGGGCAGCTCAGAGGAAAAATCCTCGCCTGATTCCTCCTGCAAGGGCAGCGCGTCCATATCGCCCCGCAGCAGGATCACCTTGCCGGGGCGCTTGCCGCCTGCAAGCGCAATGACGCCGCACTTGCCGCAGTCCTGGGGGGTGTAGCCCATCTCGGTCAGCGCTTTTTTGACCAGTGCCTTGGTCTGGGGCAGGTCAAAGCCCACCTCCGGGTGACGGTGCAGTGTGCGTCGCCATTCCTGCAGCTGGGGCTCCAGCGCCTTGGCGGCTTCCAACAGTTTTTCCGGTGCGATCATTGTAAAATCAACTCCCTCTGAATTTATGCGGAAAGCCCTCTCGGCCACGGCAGGGAGGGCTTTGCCTTACGGTTATTCTTCCCCGCCGTTATTGCCAGTCGGGTGGTACTGGGCGCAGGTGCACTTTTTGAACTTCAGGCCGCTGCCGCAGGGGCAGGGGTCGTTGCGGCCAATTTTGACCACACGCACCGGCTGGCCCTTGGGGCTGCCCTTGACGCCGGGTGCACCGTTGCCGGGCACAAACCCCTCGCCGGTGGGCTTTGCCACCTGCTCCCGCTTGGGGGCGGAACCGGCGGCGCGCAGCTCGATGGTAAGCAGCATCTTGACGCTGGACTCCCGGATGGAATCCACCATCTGGTCGAACATATCAAAGCCCTCGATGCGGTATTCCACCACCGGGTCCTTCTGGCCGTAGCCGCGCAGCGCGATGCCCTGCCGCAGCTGGTCCATGTTGTCGATGTGGTCCATCCACTGGCGGTCTACGCACTTGAGCAGGCAGATGCGCTCCAGTTCGCGCATGACGGGTGCACCGTAGCGCACCTCCTTGGCCTGCAGAATCTGCATCCCGCGGTCGTACAGCATATCTGCAATGCCCTGCTGGGAAAGGTTATCAAAGTCGGCTACGGTATAGTGGAAGTCGGCATCGGTGGTCAGCCAGCCCTGATAGTGGCGGCGCAGGGCGCCAAAATCCCACTCGTCCTTCACATCGCCGGAAAGGAACTGGGCGCAGCTGGAATCGATGTTCTCCCGCAGCATCTTGTGCATCTCGGTGCTGATGTCCTCGCCGTCCAGCACCTTGCGGCGCTGCCCGTAGATGATCTCGCGCTGCTGGTTCATCACGTCATCGTACTTCAGCACGTTCTTACGGATCTCAAAGTTGCGGCCCTCCAGCTTTTTCTGGGCGCTTTCCAGCGTGTTGGTGATCATGTGGTTCTCGATGGGGGTGTCCTCGTCGATCTTCAGGGTGTTCATCAGGCTGGATACCCGGTCGCCGCCAAACAGACGCATCAGGTCGTCCTCAAGGCTCAGGTAGAAGCGGGAAGCGCCCGGGTCACCCTGACGGCCGGCACGGCCGCGCAGCTGGTTGTCGATACGGCGGCTCTCGTGCCGCTCGGTGCCAATGATGAACAGGCCGCCTGCGGCGCGCACCTCGTCGGCCTCGGCGTCAATGGCAGGCTTATACTGGGCGTACAGCTGCTCAAAGCGCTGACGTGCGGCCAGAATGTTGGCATCGGTGGTCTCGCCGTGGCCGTTAGCTTCGGTCAGCAGCAGCTCCACGGCTGCCGGGTCGGCATCCTGCGGGGCGTCGGGGTTGAGCAGGTTCTCGCAGAAGTGCTCCTTGCGCATCTGAGCCTTTGCCATGAACTCGGCGTTGCCGCCCAGCATGATATCGGTACCACGGCCTGCCATGTTGGTGGCGATGGTGATGGCACCCTTTTTACCGGCCTGCGCTACGATCTCGGCTTCGCGCTCGTGGTTCTTGGCGTTCAGCACGTTGAAATCCCGGGTATGGCGCTGTAACATTTTGGCGAGGATCTCGCTCTTTTCCACGCTGACAGTACCCACCAGCACAGGCTGACCGTTCTTGTGGCACTCCATTACCTGCTCGATGACGGCGCGGTACTTGCCCTCCACGGTCTTGTAGATGGCGTCCGGGTAGTCCTTGCGCTGCACCGGGCGGTTGGTGGGCACGCTGACGATGTTCAGGCCGTAGATCTCGGTGAACTCGGTGGCTTCGGTGCGGGCGGTACCGGTCATACCGGACAGCTTTTTGTACATACGGAAGTAGTTCTGGAAGGTGATGGTGGCCAGCGTCTTGCTCTCGGCGGCGATCTTCACGCCCTCCTTGGCCTCGATGGCCTGATGCAGACCCTCGTTGTACCGGCGGCCGATCATCAGACGGCCGGTGAACTCGTCCACGATGATGACCTGACCATCCTTGACCACATAGTCGATATCCCGCTGCATCACGCCGTAAGCCTTGATGGCCTGATCGATGTGGTGGGCAAGGGTCATGTTCTCGGCGGCGGCAAGGTTCTCCACCTTAAAATAGGCCTCGGCCTTTTTGATGCCGGCGGCGGTCAGGGTACAGGTCTTGTGCTTTTCGTCCACAACGTAATCGCCATCGGCCTGCTCGTCGGTGGAGACCTTATCTTCCAGCTCCACCACCACGCTCTTGTGCAGGGTGCGCACAAAGCGGTCTACCTGCGTATACAGGCTGGAGGAGTCCTCGCCGCGGCCGGAGATGATCAGGGGCGTGCGGGCCTCATCGATCAGGATGGAGTCCACCTCGTCCACGATGGCGTAGGCGTGGCCGCGCTGCACCATGTTGGCCTTGTAGATCACCATGTTGTCGCGCAGGTAGTCAAAGCCGAACTCATTGTTGGTGCCGTAGGTGATATCGGCATTGTAGGCGGCCCGGCGGGCGTCGCCGTCCATGCCCTGCACGATCAGACCCACGGTCAGCCCCAGCCAGCGGTAGAGCTTGCCCATCCACTCGCTGTCGCGCTTGGCCAGATAGTCGTTGACGGTAACAATGTGCACCCCTTCGCCGGTCAGGGCGTTCAGGTAGGCGGGCAGGGTAGCCACAAGGGTCTTGCCCTCACCGGTCTGCATCTCGGCAATATCGCCGCGGTGCAGGGCAATGCCGCCGGTCACCTGCACAGGGAAGTGCTTCATGCCCAGCACGCGCCATGCAGCCTCGCGGCAGACGGCAAAGGCATCCGGCAGGATATCATCCAGCGTTTTGCCCTCGGCCAGCTGCTGCTTGAACATGGCAGTCTGCGCCTGTAAGTCGGCATCGGACATGGCCTGATACTTGGGCTCCAGCGCCAGCACCTGTTTGGTGATGGGGTTCACCTTTTTCAGCTCCCGGTCAGAGAAGCTGCCAAAAAGTTTTTCAACAAGGGACATAGGTCACACCTCATAAATCTTAAAAATCGGGCTGTGATGCGCCCGGAATCGCGCATAACAATACAAGTATATGATACACCAAAGCGGCAGACACGTCAAATCTGCAAGGCTATTTTAGCCTGTTTTTACATGAACTTTCTGTAAAAAGATGCTGCAAGCCGTTCACAGATCCCCGATCTCCCGGCAGCACACTTTATTTTCACCCTATCGCTTTGGGGAAAATCGTGGTAGAATAGGACTATCATTGATAGGGAGGGCTGTACTTATGCTCAAACGGCTGCGCACTGCGCACCCCATTCTTTATTGTATCCTGTCTGAGGTGCTGTTCCTTGGCAGCATGGTTGTGTTCAGCCTGCTGGCTACCATCGGGCTGGCAGCGGCAGGCGCGGATTTTGACACCATGGACGGCTATCTGCTGGGTTCTGTGCAGGAGCTCGTCGGGCTGGCGGTGGGGCTTTTGCTGCTGGCCCGCACCGGCAGGCTGGACCTGCTGCACCGGCGGGGCTGCGGCTTTCTGAACGGAATGCTGGTGGGCATGTACCCGCTGTTCTTCATCGGGTATACGACCGTTGGGACGCTGGCCTTTGACCGCCCGGACACGCCGCTGCTGCCGCTGCCCCGCATCCTGACCTTTATGCTGAACATGATCCTTGTGGGCGTGGCTGAGGAGCTGGTGTTCCGGGGCATCATTGCTCAGACCCTGCTGGAGCGCTACGGCACCGCCCGCGCCGGGGTGTGGAAGGCCTGCCTTGTGTCCGGCGTGCTGTTTGGCGCGGCGCACCTGAGCAACCTGCTCGGCTCGGCACCCTTTGGCGTGCTGATGCAGTGTGTGTTTGCAGCCTCGCTGGGCGTGATGCTGGCCGCCATCTACTTCCGCACCGGCAATTTGTGGGTAACGGTGTTCCTGCACAGCGCCATGGACATTGCCGCCATGCTTATCGGCGGGCTGTACGGCACCACCAGCGTGGCCGAGAGCGTGAGCGGCTACGATGCCTCGCGGCTGCTTTCGGTGGCGGTGTACCTGATCCCCACTGTATTTCTGCTGCGCAAAAAGAAGCTGCCGGAGGTGCAGCTGTACTGGGGTGGCATTGTAAAAAATTAAGGCTTGCGGACAAAAATCTTCTTGCAATCTGCTGTGCAATCTGGTATACTGTATCTGTTACCGTGGTACGGGGCTGGGAGTATGCCCGCTTTTGGGAGAACCGTTTCCCGCCGCTGTGCCATAGGCAGATAAATTACTTGAAAGAGGTACTGTATTATGAATAAGCAGGAAGTTATGGCCAAAGTCGCTCTGACCGAGAAGGACACTGGCTCCCCCGAGGTTCAGGTCGCTCTGCTGACCGCTCACATCAACGAGCTGAACGAGCACCTGAAGAAGAACCCTAACGATCACCACAGCCGCCGCGGTCTGCTGAAGATGGTTGGCCGTCGCCGCAATCTGCTGGCTTATCTCCAGAAGAAGGACATCGAGCGTTACCGTGCTCTGATCGCAACTCTGGGTCTGCGTAAGTAATTTTAACGGAGGGCAGGTACCGCAAAGGTACCTGCCCTTTGCTTTATGTATAGCTCCATGTATCCCATGCGCACAAAATAGCGGTGGCAGCGTATTGCAGCAGTAAATCGAACGCCTGTGCCTGCGGGCAGGGACGCTGGATTTATTGCTATAATGCGCACGCCACGGCTTTTTGGATAGAACGATCCGAAAAACAAGGAGGCAGAAACAATGGCAATCGAATTTGGTTCCCGCAAAGAGACCTTTGACAACTTCAAGGTCTACGAAACCATGCTGGCCGGCCGCCCGTTCAAGGTTGAAATGGGCAAGATGTGTGGCCTGTCCAATGCCAGCGCACTGATCCGCTACGGCGAGACCTGCGTGATGTGCAACGTGGTCATGAGCCCCAAGCCCCGCGAGGGCGTGGATTTCTTCCCGCTGAACGTGGAGTACGAGGAAAAGCTCTACGCCGCAGGCCGCATTCCCGGCAGCTTTATGCGCCGTGAGGGCCGCCCCGGTGAGCGCGCCATCCTGACCAGCCGCGTGGTGGACCGCCCCATGCGCCCGCTGTTCCCCAAGGAGATGCGCAACGACGTGTGCATCACCATGACCGTCATGAGCCTTGACCCGGATTGCAGCCCCGAGATCGCCGGCATGATCGGCGCTTCTCTGGTGACCGCCGTGTCCGATATCCCGTGGAACGGCCCCATCGGCGGCGTGCAGGTGGGTCTGGTTGACGGCGAGATCGTGCTGAACCCCACCCAGGAGCAGCGCAAGGTGAGCGACCTTGCTCTGACCGTTGCCGCCACTATGGATAAGATCGTGATGATCGAGGCCGGCGCCAACGAGGTGGACGAGGACACTATGCTGACCGCCATCAAGACCGCACACGTTGAGATCAAGAAGATCATCGAGTTCATCAACAAGATCGTGGCCGAGCGCGGCAAGCCGAAGATCGACTTCCAGGTTGTGGGTCTGGACATGGACGTGTTCCACGCCATCCAGAATAAGTACTTGGACGATTTCAAGGCCGCTATGGACACCGACGACAAGAACGTGCGTGACGCAGCCCTGCTGCCCATCATGGACAAGATCGCCGAGGAATACCCCGACCTGTCTGCCGCCGATCTGGATCTGGTAAGCTACAAAATGCAGAAGTTCGTGGTGCGCCGCTGGCTGCTGGATGAAGGCAAGCGTGTGGACGGCCGCGGCATCAACGAGATCCGCCCGCTGGCCGCAGAGGTGGGCATCCTGCCCCGCGTGCACGGCTCCGGTATGTTCACCCGTGGCCAGACGCAGGTGCTTACCACCTGCACGCTGGGCGGCACCAAGGACAACCAGCTGATGGATGATCTGACCGACGAGCAGACCAAGCGCTATATCCACCACTATAACTTCCCGCCGTACTCTGTGGGCGAGGCACGCGCACCGCGCAGCCCCGGCCGCCGCGAGATCGGCCACGGCGCATTGGCTGAGCGTGCTCTGGTGCCGGTGCTGCCCTCCTTGGAGGAGTTCCCCTACACCATCCGCTGCGTGTCCGAGGTGCTCAGCTCTAACGGCTCCACCTCTCAGGCTTCCATCTGCGGCTCTACGCTGGCGCTGATGGACGCTGGCGTGCCCATCAAGGCTCCGGTTGCCGGTATCTCCTGCGGTCTGATCACTGAGGGCGAGCGCTGGATGACCATGCTGGACATTCAGGGCGTGGAGGACTTCCACGGCGATATGGACTTTAAGGTTGGCGGCACCCGCAAGGGCATCACCGCCATCCAGATGGATATCAAGATCGACGGCCTGACCTACGACATCATTGCCGAGGCCTTCGAGAAGTGCCGCAAGGGCCGCCTGTATATTCTGGACGAGATCATCAAGCCCGTGATCGCCGAGCCCCGTCAGGAGCTGAGCCGCTGGGCACCCAAGATGTTCAGCATGATGATCCCCACCGACAAGATCAAGGACGTGATCGGTAAGGGCGGCAAGGTCATTCAGGATATCTGCGCCACCTGCAACTGCAAGATCGATGTGCAGGAGGACGGCCATGTGTTCGTCTCCGCCGTGGATCAGGAGGACGCAAAGCGCGCCATCTTTACCATCAAGACCATTGTGGAGGACCCCGAGATCGGTGCCATCTACAAGGGCAAGGTGACCCGCCTGATGAACTTTGGTGCTTTTGTGGAGATCGCCCCGGGCAAGGAAGGCCTTGTGCACATCTCCAAGCTGGACACCAAGCGCGTGGAGCGGGTAGAGGACGTGGTTGCCGTGGGCGATGCCATCGTGGTCAAGGTGACCGACATCGACCAGCAGGGCCGCATCAACCTGAGCCGCCGCGACGCCATTCTGGCTCTGGAAGCCAAAAGGGCCGCCCAGCAGCAGTAAAAACCTAATACAGATTGCATAAAATAAGAGCCGCTGTACTTTTTGTACAGCGGCTCTTTTGCGTGTACCCCCTCAGGCTCACTGCGTTCGCCAGCTCCACCCAAAAAGCTCCCCCGAAGGGGGAGCTGGCATCGAGCAAAGTGAGATGCCTGAGAGGGTTCGTGCTCAAACCCCACCCGTGAAAAGGCAATTCTGGAAAATCCGCAGATTTTCCAGAATTGCAAATTTAAAAATATATTTTCCGCTGATTATGCGCAGAGCAACGCGGAGCGCATTCAAAATCGTGCTGCGCCCGGCAGGGGAAAGGGCACAAAAAAATGCTCCCCCTTGCGGGGGAGCAAATTCGGTACACAACGCCACGCTGTGCCGAAAAGAAAGGAGTGCAAAGTCAGTTTTCCTTTTTGCCCTGACGGTTCAGCACCCAGCCTGCGGCAAACAGCAGCACACCGCTGCAGGCCAGCACCGGCACGGGCCAGTTCAACTGGCCGGTCTGGGGCAGAACAGGCTTATCGGGGTTGGAAGGGGAGACCGGGTTATCCGGATTCTCGGGGCTTACCGGGTTGTCCGGGCTGTCGGGACTTACCGGGTTATCCGGTGTGCCGGGGCTCACCGGCGTATCCGGGTTATCCGGCTGCTCCGGGAGATCGGGGGTGTCCGGTGTGTCGGGCGTATCGGGCACATCCGGGGTGTCGGGGGTGTCCGGCGTTTCCGGGATGGTAGCGCCTACCTTGGGGGTGGCGTCCACATCGTAGATCCAGTTGTCGCCATCGGGCATGGGGATGGACACAAGGAAGGGCTTGATGGCCTCGTAGCCGTGGGATGCCTCGGTCTGCACGACCAAGTACAGACCCTGCGGCAGCTTGGTAATGTTGGCATAGCCCTCTTCGTTCACGTCCTGCTGGGCGGCAATGGCGGGCACAGCGGGCAGGTACTTTACCAGCTGGTCTGCCAGCGTGCTGTCGGAAAGATCGCCCAGCACGACACCGCAGCCCGTAAAATCGCCGGTATAGTCAAAGTACAGGTTGCCGTTGGTGCGCTTGACGGAGGCCACCTGATACAGGGTAAGCTCGCCGCCGCGCAGGGGCACATCGTTGTGGGTGTCGTACAGACGGACATGGAGCGAGCCCAGACGCCCCAGCACAATGTTGGCACTGGTGGCAAACGCCGGCAGGGCGCAGCATACCACAAGGCACATAGCCAGCAGCACAGCCGCCAGACGATGACGCAAATCAATGCTTTTCATGTTCTTCACCTCTCGTTTTCTTGGGTTTGCGTGTGGAAATCAGCATACCGATCAGCAAGATCAGCAGCATGGGCAGCGCCATAATGGGCGCAACAATAATGGGTTCAATTTTAAGCGCTTCGGCGGTAACGCGGAGGTGCTTGTACTGATCCGGGGTCTCTACGCGGCGGCCGCGTACCAGCAGGCGGTGGGTGTTGATGCCGTAGGGGGTGCAGGTCATCAGGGTGACGTAGTCCTTGCCTTCGGCGATCTTCAGCTCATCGGTCTCGGTGGGCAGCACGATGGAAATTTTGTCCACCTCGTAGGTGAGTACCCGGTCCAGCACGGTGATGGTAAAGGTATCGCCCACTTCCAGCTGGTCGAGGTTGGTAAACAGCTTTGCGCTGGGCAGGCCGCGGTGGGCCGAAATGACCGCGTGGGTGGACGCGCCGCCCACCGGCAGGCTGGTGCCCTCCAAGTGGCCTGCGGCGATCTGCAATACGCCGTCGCTGGTGCCGTGGTAGATGGGCAGCTCCACGCCGATTTTGGAAATGGTGATGTAACCCATAATGCCGGTGCCGGTAATATCCAGCGTGTCGTTGTAGCCGGTAAGCTGATCCGGGCGGTAGAGGGCGTTTTCGTTGGCGGCCACCTGTGCGTTAAAGGCATCGGCGGCGTCAAAGTAGGCGCTGTAATCCGCATCGGTCATGTTGTCCACGCTCTGGGCGTAGTTTGCCACCGCGCGGGACTGGCTGCGCTGGTTGACGTAATCGCTGATGGTGGGGTATAACATCACGGATAGACCCACGAAAAAGACGAGGATCAATATTATGGTGCTTTTGTTCTTTTTCATGGGCTACTCCCTAACGTTATAGTTTCAGGATCAGAGCAGGGGGCTTTACAGCCCCGCTCTGTGCAGGGGAAAAGGAGAGCTTAGCGGTTCTCCATGCGCTTTTTGGTAATGAGCAGGATGGCTGCTGCAACCATCAGGCCGCCGCCAACAACGTAGAAAATGGTAGTGCCGATGCCGCCGGTGCTGGGCAGCTCAGTACCGGCCTTGTTCTCAACGCGCACAATGTAGTCGGGTGCCTCAACGTTATTAGCCTTAACAGTGTAAGAAGCGGCGCCACCTTTAGTAGGCAGAATGCTTTCAATCACAACGGTAATAGGAGCGGTCAGCTTGTTATAGCCCGTAGGAGCGGTAGTCTCTTCCAGATAGTAGGTGCCGGCGTCCAGACCCTCAAACTTGATGTTACCATTAGCGGGGGTCTTGACCTTGATGGCGTCAGCCTTGTTGGTAGTCCAGCCGGTCAGCTTGTAAATGCTGGTGTTAACGCCAGTTTCGATGAACATTGCGTACTTCTGGGTTTCGCCGTCCTTCTTGTACAGCTGGAACTCAGCCTCTGCCAGCGGGGTATCCTCTTTGCCAGTGCCGAGGTTTGCAAACTTGCGCACGCCCATCCCCCAGACGTAGGTGGTGGTGGTGTGTGTAACAGTGGTTTTGTCATTATACTGGAGGTGAGCTTCGTTGGTATTGCCAGAACCAGCAATTACTGCCTTATTGTTAACAGTTGCAGTGTAACTAATGGTGACCGCATCATTGGGTTTCAGCGTGCCATCATCAAACTTTACTTCAAAGGTGCAACTATCGTCAGGATTTGTAACCAACGTGTAGCCAGTTGTTAAAGTACCAGAATCGTCAGGGTTAGAATGACGGAGAAGGAAAACTTTAACAGTACTGCTGTTAAAGGTCAGACCTTCGCTCATTTTATCATGTACAACATAACCTTTGGGCTGACCATCATTCACAACAATGTCGATCTGGAAGTTTACCACATCGCCAATGCCAGCGTTATTAGCGGTTTTGAACTCTGTACCCTCAAGAATGTGCTTATCAAAGGTGGAATCGCTGTTCTTCTCTTTGATTACTACATTCGGGTCGGTGGTATCGATGGAGCAGAGAGCACCCTTGTTCAGGTTGGAAACCACCAGATACCAGCCAAGGGGCAGATTTTCAAAGGTGATGCTGGTGCTATTGTCAGCAGTGCTATGTTCACCCATTTTGCCTTCCGCTTTAATGCTCTTCACTGCTTGGACGTCATAATCCTTAGCATATGTACCGGCATCGTTTGCAAATTTCTGAATAGCAGTGTCATTATTATTGTTATTGTCATTGATCCAGGTAACAACACCGGTATTTTCGTCTAACTTCAAGTCACCGGTTTGGTTGCGAATGAAGTCTTTCCAAGCTTCATTCGCCGTATAACGGTAAGCATTGGTAGCTGCGTGGTACTCCAGATCCAGAATACGGTAGATCGTATAGGTTTGTCCAGTAATAACGTTATCAATGGTGATCTTACCCTCGCCAGTGGTGGCACCAGCGGTGGCATCCTCACCAGCCGCAAACGCCGGGATGGCCATGGCGCAAACCATAGCAACTGCCAGCAGCGCAGCCATGAGTTTCTTCATTGCTTTTTTCATGGAAAAAGCTCCTTTCTTTTCTGCCCCTTGCCGCCCCCTGCGTTTTGCACAGGGGGGGTAGGGGCGTCGTTTTTGTTCGGTCTATCGCGTAAACTTTGCGCTGGGCGGGCGGGGGCTCAGCCTCGGGCGTCCAGCTGGGGGAAGTGCAGTTTAGTCATCTGCCCTCCCTTCGTGTCTGCGCTTGCGGTGGATAAAACTATATGCCAGCGCGGTCAGCATCATTGTGCCGCCCACGGCTGTGTACGGGAGTGTACCGGTGCCGCCGGTAGAGGGGAGCTCGTAACCGGAGGTTTCCTCGGCGTTGGTAATGGTGACCAGCGTACCCTTGTTGGGGTCAATGGGGATGGCAGTTGCGGAAGTATCGGTTTTCTCTGTGCCGTCAACAGTTACGGTATAAGTGGTTTTATAGCCGGTAACGGTTTCCTCGGTAATGGAGTAGGTAATACCATCACCGGTTTCCAGATCATCCCAAGTGTACGTCCACTTGTTCAGGGCGTTCAGCGTAACTGTGCCAACCGTGGTTACAACAGGCTCGGTGGAGATTTCCGTGCCCTCTTCCTGTTCAACGAACCCGGCTTGATTCGTACAGTTGTAATACAGAGACTGACTTGTAATCGTGAAGTTGCTCTTTATCGGGCCAATTTTATAACAGTTATCCGCTCTGTTTGTTGTTTCGATGGTTACACCGCTGGGCAAGGAAGCCTTCACTTGATTAAAGAGTTCCGAATTGTTACCCATGCTGCCAATATAGATATAGGCGCCATCCCTGATATCGGTGCAGTATTCTTTTTCCGTCTGACCAGCAGTCACAACCTTAATGGTGTGCCCCGTTGCCGGAGCGGATTTGGTCAGGGTAACCGTAACGCTCGGTACATTGCGCAGGTCGGTCAGCAGGTTGCCGCTGGCATCTGTCCACTTCTTAACAACCTTCAGCTTGCCCGGTAAAACGTAGGTCTCATCAGGGGTGTTGTTGCAGTAGTAGTAGAAGCTGCCAACCTTCTGATCAGCCTTCAGCTGGTACAGCTTATCAATTTCGGTAATGCCGGAACCGACAGGGGGTGTGTAGGTGCTCTCATGGGAAATTGCAAAGTAATAAGGCTTGTTCGGACTGGGCAGCAGATAGCCCGCAGGGGCTTCGGTTTCCGTTAAGCAGTAAAGGGTGTCAGGGTCCAGCCCGCCAATCGTTTCGTTGCCGCGGGCGTTGGTCGTTATTTCGTCTTTACCGTTAATTTTTACGGAAACCCATGTTCCGTTATCTTTACCAAACTTTTGCAGCTTGAACTTTGCGCCGGCCAGAACATTGCTCTGCGTGCCGGAGTACTTGACGATGGTCAGGCGGCTGTTGTTGTAGTTGATATTCGCACTAGCGTCCGAGCTGGAAGTAAAGCTGGTGTTCTTATCCTCATACGTCCAATGATCATTCAGTTTAGCTTTGTTTTTAAAGGTATAGGTGTTGTTAGCAACCAGATGTGTTGTATCAACTCTGTAATGGAAAACCAGCACCAGAGCCTTGCCATCGGCAACCTTTGTCCAAGTCATGAGCTTCTTAGTGTCCTCGATTTTGGAGTAGTAGGTGCTTGTGGTTACCGTTCTCTTAGCAATACCATTATCGAGCTTCTTGTCTGTGGATGCGAGGGTAAGATCGGTAGGCACTCCAGTTGCTTCCAGTGAACCATCAGCTTGCAGCTCGCCGTCAAAAACGGTGATGCCTTCCAGCGTCACATAACCATACAGACCTTCGGGGATGGTCATGACGTCTTCCAGAAGCATCTCATTGCCGCCGTTCAGCGTTGCGCCGTAGGGGTTTACCTTGACCTGATAGGTCAAAAGACCGGTAGCTGCGTCAAAGGTACCGCTCTTGCCAACAACATCGCGGGTGACGGTTTCAGTAAATTCGGTATCGCCGATCTTTTCGCCTTTGCGCTTGAACTCGGCAACGTTCTTAAACTCGGCGGTATTGTTCTCGTCCCAGATGTCATGACAGGTAGTATCCAGCGTGGTGTCGTAGGTGATATAGATACGCTTGTAGATCTTTTTCGTATTGCCGCTTGTATAGCTGAACGCCTCCGGCTGCATGGTAATGACCAGCTTGGTGGTTCCGTTTGTCTCCTTGGTAACTTCAACTTTATAAGAATCAGTGGACGGAGTAGAACTATTGCAGCTGATCTTAATGCTGTTTTCGTCCAGAACCAGACCCTTGGGAATGGTATCGGTAATGACCCATTCGTCGCCCTCTATCCATTTGAGAACGTCATTATCGTTGATCGCGATCGTCCAAGGCAATTTTTGACCGGGCTGCAGGGTAGTTTTGTCGCTGCCCTGCTGAACCTTGCCCCAATCAACATTGCCGGCACACTTGTAGAAGTATTTGATCGTATCGGAAGCTTTGTTAACCTTCTGCGAATCAGATACCGTGCTGCCGTTGTTGATGTAGCAGCTGTTTACTACATCTGCACTGCTGCCCGGCAGGGAAGCGATCGTGACTTTTGTTGTGTAGGTAATGGTCAGCGGGCCGGTCACTTTGGGTGTGGATTGTGTAAAGTCGATCTTGAACAGACCCAGATCGACTTTATAGTCATCTGATTTGCCGGAATCAGTCCATTCTGTGATCTTCACACTACTAGTGACGTCAGTGCCGTTTTTGTCCTTTACCTTGATAGAATCAAGATCGATCTCCTGTGCCTTGTAGTGCTTTTTGCTAGTATTATCATAGAACGTACCGCTATAGTCGTAGTAGACATAGGTGCTGACATCTTCCGCGTTGATGGTGCTCTTCCACTGCAGAGTGGCTGTTGTACCATCATTGGATGGGGTGCCGACTGCCTCTTTGGCAAGAACATTTGAACCAATGTGGACAGTGCCCTCATCGCTGCCATGCAGCCCATCACCTTCCACCTTGCCGGTGTTTGAGACATTCAGACCATTCAGCGGAATGTCACCTGTTACCTTTGTTTTATAGGTGATCTTATAGTAGTTGAAGCCCGCGTCAAGCGTGTAGGTGAGGGTTCTGGTCGATTCGTCGTAGACATTATCTGCATTAGGACTACTTTTTTTATTATTTTCGTCTTTCTTTTCGACCTTGAATGAGCCTTTAACAAATTCCTGACCTTCGAGGATCTTATCGGTAAAGGTTGTGCCCTCGGGCAGATAACGCCGGACGGAGTCCCGGTTGATAGTGACAGTCCATTTAATGGTCCGTCCGTCTTTATCAAGTTCGCCCTTTTTCTCGATCTCCCTAGTTTTGATAGAGGTGGCGGTGCCTTTGCTATCTTTCTCGAATTTAATGTAATTCCGCACATCCTCATCCGGGTAACTTGCAGTACCAAAATTTTCAGCCTTGACGCGGTAGGTGATGGTATAGGTGCCCGGATTCAGGGGTGTACCCGCCGTGCCCAAGGTGATGATCTTGCCGCCGTCCACCATTGGGGTATCCTTCCAAGAGATGCTGGGCGTTGAACCATCCGGACCGGTAACGGTGATGTCACCATCGTACTTAAACAAGGGATAACCATCCGGGTTTTTAAGGATATCAGTCAGCGTCAAGGGGGCAGCCATAGCCTCATTCAGTTTCAAGGTCACCGTATAATTGATATAAGCATCCTTGCCATCGTACTTAAGCCCGCTTGATTTCTTATCCAGACTGTACTTCTTTTGCTCACCGGGCTTGGTGCTTTCGTCTTCCTTGATGGTGATGGTAACGGTTGCATCATCATTAAAGCTGAACTTGTTTTCACCATTGGTCGTGACAATTTCCTGATTCCACTTGAAATCGAAGCCAAGGGTGCTATCAACCTTGCTGGCTTCCGACAATTCTTCCTGATGGATGAAATCCTTTTCGTAGGTCAGCAGCGCGTACCACCGACCATCCTCGCCCTGTACAAACTCATAGGTGCCGCAAGCACCCTCATAGTTCGGATTGGTCAGGTTGCCTTTATGTGTGCCGACATCCTTCAAATCAAATTCCAACGGCAGACTAACAACAACTTGGTATTCGTGTTCTTGGATTTTTAGCGCCGGAATATCCTTCAGTTCAAGATAACCGTGCAGTTGGTCGGTGATAACACTGGTATCGACATCGACGTACTGCTTGTTCTTTTCCTTCTGAAGCTTGAAAACGGTAATATACGGGGCACCGTCCAAGGCAGTTTTAATGCTCGCGCTTGCAGTCGTGCTTGCGGTCTCCTCAGCACCCGCCAGCATAAGCATACCGGGAGCCTGCAGGGCACCGGTAACAGCAGTGGTAAGCATCTCGTCTGCGTACTGGGCGGCGGCAACATCCACCACGGCCAGAACCTCGGCGTTGGAAATGGTGACCTCGGCAACCTTGCCGTCCACGTCGCCGGAGATGACGGTCAGGGTGTTCTCGTCCGCCTCGCTCACGATGCCCACGGTCTCCACGGGCTGAGCGTCGGTCACGGTGGTGGTCTGCGGCTCGGCAGCGGGGGACACCACGCTGGGGATAAGGGTGTCCGCGCCGGATGCAGAGGTGCCGGTGCTGTCCACCGGCTTTGCGGCGGGCTGTTCCGGGTTGGCGGTGTCGGGGAGATCGGGGGTGATCACGCTGTCGGCAGCGGGGGCATCCTCGGCGGCAGGGGCGGTATCCAGCGCAGCAGCGCCGGATTCCTCAAGCTCTGCGCCGTTCTCACCCTCAGCGTCCATGCTGAACTGGTCGTCCAGATCGTCCGCTGCACCATCGGCGCTGCTGTCCACAGCCACGGTGCGGGTGACGTACTTATTATAAATAACGATGTCGCCCACATTGGCGGCGCTGCCGTCCTCGCCGTCCAGCAGCCAGTCCATGTCGCTCATGGAGCTGCGCAGGGAAAGCACGCTGGCCTCCTGCGGGATGGCGCTCTGGGGGATACCGGCGTACTTCAGGCAGTAGGAGAGGAACATCACGTCCCACTCGCCGTAGGGGTTGCCGTAGGACTGGCCGTAGCGGGAGTAGTAGCGCAGGGTCACGCCGTCCGCAGGGTCGATCTCGAAGTTTTTCTCGCTCTGCTCGTAGCCCAGCTGGGTCTTTGCCACGCTGAGCAGGTCCTCGTCCCAGTTGCCGGTCATCACGGCCTCGGCGTTGGCGGCCTGCCACTCCTCGGGGGTCTCAACGTCGGCGGAGGTGTCGCTCAGGCAGGCTACGGTGTGGTGATGCTCCGGCAGGGGGCAGGTAAGCACTTCCTCGTAGCAGGCGTCAGTGTGGTGGTGGTAGATGGGCTCCACGGTGTCCACCGTCGGCTCCAGTGCCACAGGCTCGGCCACGGCCATAGCCGCCAGCTCGGCGCTCTGGGTGGGCTCCACCACCTGCTCCACAAGCTCGCCCTCTTCCAGTCCACAGGTCAGCTCGTACTCGGTGGTATAGCAGTTTTCATCGTGGGTATGCTCAAATTTCTCGCAGATCAGGGTGCCGTCCTCGGGGTCGAAGCAGTCGTCACCGTGGACGTGCTCTTCCTCCATGCAGGTCAGGGTCTGCACCTCGGTGTAGCAGTCCTCGGTGTGCTCGTGGGGCACAAACTCGATCTGCGGCTCCAGTGCCAGCGGCGCGGGCTCAGCCTCAACGGTGGGCTGGCTGGTCGCAGCAGCAGCGGCGGCCACCTCGTCCGCGTTTTCAAGCTCGCCTTCCTCGTAACCGCAGGTGAGCACCTTGGTGTAGCAATCCGCGGTGTGGGTGTGCTCCTCCTCGCCGCACTGGTACTGCGCGGTCATCGAGATGCCCACGCCATGCAGCTGCCAGTTGACGAACAGGGTGGTGATCATGGCAAGTGCCAGCACAAATGCGGTGTAGCGCCGCAGGGTGTGCCGGTTCTCGCGGAACCGCTCCATGTACGTTTTAAGAATGTCGTTCATAACGAAATACCTCCTCCCGGGGTCAATGAATCAACGAGAAGCTGGACAAGGGCCATACCCTTAGAAAAACCCTGCCCACAATCTGGCTTTTTTCAACGCAGCCTATCACGCTGCTGCGGCTGTCGATGGAGGTGGCACGGTGGTCGCCCAGCACGAAGTAACGGTTTTCCGGCACCTGATAGGGGAACCGGATGTCGCATTCGCCCACGGTCAGCGCGTCCACATAGGGTTCGTCCAGCGCCACGCCGTTTACCGAGACTACGCCGTTCACGTCCATATCGATCACATCACCGGGCTGCCCGATGATGCGCTTGAGCAGCAGCTTGTTCTGCCAGTAAAACCCGCACAGCTCGCCGTTTTCAATGTGGTTGGATTTTACCAGCAGGATAATGTCTTTATCATTTAATGTAGGGTACATGCTGTCGCCGGAGACCTGAAGCACCGGCAGAAACAGCGTAGCCAGCAGCACGGCTGCTGCGGCCACCACCACCAAAATATAGATCGTACTGCGCAGCACCCGCTGGTAGCGGCTCTGGTACGCAAGACGCTCACGTTCTGCGGCCACTTCCTCGGTGGAAGGGATGGAAGCGAACCGGATATCGCGTTTTTTCATGTTTCCTCCGAAGGCAGGCCGTCGGTGCTGCGGTATTGGTCCAGCAGCTCGTTGGCCTTGTGGTCAAATGCCTGCCAGCGCTGCTGCACCTCCTGCTCGGCGCGCTCTACCATGGCCTTGCAGTCGGCCTCGGTCTGGGTGCGTTTTTGCGCGGCGGCAGCGGTCATGGCGTCGCATTCCTGCTGCGCCTGCGCTTTCAGGCTGTCGGCGTCTGCCTGTGCCTGCTCCAGAATGCGTTTGGCCTCGCTGCGCGCCTGCGAAAGGGTATTGGCGGCGGTGGCGTTGGTGTCCGCAAGACTGGCCTGCACCGAGTGCAGATAGTCATCGGCGGCGGCCTGCGCGGCGGCGAACACATTGTTCAGCTCCAGCGCGGCCTGCGCGATGGAACCGGCACTTTCCAGCCGCAGCTGCCGGTCCTGCAGCTGCGCGGTAAGCGCGGCGTTCTGCGCCTTGAGCTGGTCCTCGCTCTGCTTCAGCGCATAGATGATCTCTATCAGTTCAGCGCGGTGCATCCGCCGCAGTTCACGATCTGCCATTTGCGTACAAACTCCCGAATGTAAAGATAACGAAATTTTTTTCGAAAATATCGAAACAACTTAAAGAAAATGCCTGAAAACTCACTTGTTGCCACGCAACTTGCGCAGCTGGAGAGACCTTTTATAAACTACCTTATTTTAGCACATTCCATGTAACAACAATATAACAAATCAGACACAAAATCAAGAGATAAAGCCCAAAAAATATCGCATTTTTTTGCTTTTTATATAGAAAAAGCCCAAAAAACGGCCACTGACCCCCAAAAAACTTAAAAAGGTTGTTCACAATTCTGGAACGTGAAGTTCTGCGCAGTAATGCACTGAATTACAGCGTGTGCGAAAAACGGGAGCCGCACTTTTCGAAAAAAGCGCGGCTCCCGGATCTGAACTTTGGGGTGATGCTTTTACTTGCCGAAGCTGCCCAGCAGGCTGTTCAGCGATACAAAGGACTGGTAGATGACGTTAACGTTGTTGATGATGGAGCTTGCACCGGAGAAGATGCGGGCAATGTAGTTGAACACCTTGCCGATGTCCAGGAAGGACTGATAAGCGTTGCTGGCGCCGCCGTCCAGATAGGTCATCTCCTCGGCTTCGATAGCGGAATAGCTGGCGGGCATTTTCATGGTAGAAGTAGTCATGGTAAGATCCCTTTCTTCAATGGTGTCATTGTGTTTACAGCAGTGTTCAGAACATGGTGGCGACCAGCAGGGTGGTAAGCAGGGCACCGGCCACAAGTGCAGGCCCTACATACTTTTGCCACTGGGCGGCAGGCTGGGTGGTGGGCTGCGGCACGGTAGAAGTACCGACCTTGGCAGTCCAGTGGGCGTAGATGGTGGCGTCGGAGGTGAACACGGTGGAGGTGGTCACCTTGCTGCCGCCCACCGGCTCGGTGTACCAGCCGTCAAAGGTGTAGCCCGTCATGGTAGGCTGCTCGGGCGTGCTCTCCAGTTTGCCGGACAGGTTCGTGTAGGTTACCACGGTGGAGCAGATGCCGCCTTGGGCATCCATACCAATGGCGTACACGTTCTCTTCCTTTTTGCTCCCTGAAGTTTTGTCGGCGGCAAATGCAGCCGGCAGTGCGCAGCACAGCAACGTGAACAGGCAAAGCCCGACCACCAGCGTTTTCAGGAATTTTTTCATGAGATCCCTCGCTTTCCTTCACAAAGATGGAGACACTGCCCCGCCCGGGGACAGCCCGGACATCGGCGTAGTTTCTTCAACTTATTTTTATCACATCCAGTGTACCAGAACCGCAACAAAAAATACAGTCTTTTGAGAAAATAATAAGAAAAATCAGGAAAAAATAAATTTCACCTTTGCAATATGAATCTTGTGCCCCCTGCGGACTGTGTTTTTTGAAAAACGCATCCCGCAAAACTTGCCTTTCGTAAAAACATGGAAGGATATGGAAAACGCAGGGTCCCGGCCGCAAAGCCCAAAAACCGACCCAAACCGCCGCAAGTGCGGCAGACAGCGCACAGAAAAAGCCGCAAAAATGCGGCGCACCTCTTGTGGAACAGCGGAAAATATGCTATACTGTTTTGCATGATGCGCCATCGCCAAGCGGTAAGGCAGGGGACTTTGACTCCCCCATCGTAGGTTCGACTCCTGCTGGCGCAACCAGAAGAAGGCCGCTGCACAGTTTCCTGTGCAGCGGCCTTCTTTATTTTTTGTTCTCCGGCAGCTTGAAGTAGCCGCGGTATTCGTCCGAGTAGATCTTGCTGCCCATACGGCTCACACCGCCGTACAGGTGGGTGCGCATCAGCGGCTCGATGGCGTCCAGATCCTTCTCACGCAGGATGCGCAGCATCTCGGCGTGCTCGCTGACGACGCTGGACACGTTGCGTGCACCCACGATGTCCAGACGGATAAAGCGGGAGTAGTCTGCCTGCGGGCGGGTCATCTGCTCCCAAAGGTACTCCTTGCTGGTCTTGTGGAACCAGTACTCGTGCATGGCAAGGTCGCAGCTGAGGAAGTGGTTGAAATCAAAGTTCTCCGGGTCGCTGCGCCCTGCAGCGGCTTCCAGCAGCATATTATAAAGGTGTTCTACCGCAAGGATCTCCATGGGCGAGCAGCTCTGCACAAAGTCCCGGAACACCATGCCCTCCACCGCAACACGCTGGAAGATGAGCTGGTCCACCACGCCGGTGTCGATGGCGGTAACGATGGTGCCCTTGCAGGGAATGATCTGCACAAAGCGGTTCTGCTCCAGCCGCTGCAAAACGCTGCGGATAGGAGTGCGGGAAACGCCGAACCGCTTGCACAGCTGGTTTTCGCTCAGCGCTTCCCCGGGCAGGATCTTCAACGCGCAGATCTCGTCCTCGAGAATATGATAGAGCTCATCAGTGTGCTGTAATGTAGCCATAGTTGTTCTCCATTTATCCGGTAAATGTAATCTTAGTATCATTGTACCGTTACAGCAACTGAATGTCAATGCTGGAATGGAACTTGATTTGAATACTTGTATACAAGAATGCGCACTCGCGCACGGAACTGTTCCTGAAACTGAAAAACTGATATACCACTTTGCAATGCGGGAAAAGTGCTGATAAAATGCTGCAATCAAGTGACTGTTGTACCAAATGCACAAAGAAAACAGGAAACAACTGTCAAATTGCTATAATTGCAAGGCGCTGTGCTTGTTTCGCGGTAACGCTGCGAGATGATATGCTGTATACAGGATTTTACTAAAAAAGCTGCAAGGGCACACACCCCGCAGATACCGGCTCGTCTCCGGCAAATACAACAGGGTGTTTGCCTTTTTTGCGTGCGTGCTTGCTTTGCCGCACAAAAGGCGGTAAACTGGGTACAGACAAAATGCCCGAAAAGGAGAAACGACATGGCATACACAAAGGCTGACCTCAAGCACGACCTTGTAGCAATGGGGCTGACAGGCAACGAGACCATCCTGATCCATTCCTCCATGAAGTCCATCGGCCCGGTGGAGGGCGGCGCAGACACGGTTCTGGACGCATGGATGGAGTTTTTTGCGGAGGGCTTGCTGCTGCTGCCCACCCACACATGGCGGTTCATCAACGAGGAAAACCGGGTGTTCGATGTGCGCCGCAGCCCGTGCTGTGTGGGCATTCTGCCGGAGCTGTTCCGGCAGCGCCCCGGGGTGGTGCGCTCGCTACACCCCACCCACAGCATGGCGGCTTACGGCAAGGGGGCGGCTGCGTATCTGGAAGGGGAGTTGGACGCCAACACCCCCTGCACTCCCGGCGGCTGCTACGACCGGCTGCGGGCAGCCCACGGCAAAGTGCTGCTGCTGGGGGTCACCCACGCCCGCAACACCTTTATCCATAGCGTGGAGGAGGTACTGAACGTGCCGAACCGCCTGACCGACAAGCCCCTGCAGATGACCGTGGTGGACGAAGCCGGGGCGCAGCACACCGTCTATATGCGCCGCCACTACAACGCACAGCAGCCGCACATCTCGGAGGATTTCGTCAAGCTGGAGCAGGCATATCTGGACTGCGGCGCAGCCCGGAATACAAAATTTGGCGATGCAAAGTGTATCCTGTGCGACGCCGAGGGGCTTTTCCGGGTCACCCGCCATGTTCTTGCCCCGAATCCCGAAGCCTTTGTCACCGAGCCGGTCATCCCGCCGGAGCGCTGGCAGGGGGGAATTTTATAATGCAATGCCGGGCAGCTTACAGCTGCCCGGCATTTTTTACTTTTTGCTCAGCAGAAGCGGATACGGTACTCCCGGGGGGTGCAGTGCTTGATCTCCCGGAAGGTCTTGATAAAGTAGCTGGCGTCGGAAAAGCCGCATTCCAGCCCCACCTCGCCGGTCTTGAGCCGGGTGGAGCGCAGCAGCTCGGCGGCCTTTTCCACCCGGAACTGCTTGACGTACTGGATGGGCGTGATGCCCAGAAACTGCCGGAAGCTGCGCAGACAGGCACTTTCGCTCAGGGCAACGCAGCCGGCCAGTTTTTCCACGGTCAGCTCCTCGGTGTAGTGCTCCTCTACATAGCGCAGCATCTGCTTCATCCGCTCCGAGGCAATCTGCTCCTGCTCCGATACCTTTACTTTGCCGCTGACGCATTGGGTAATGAGCAGCCGCAGCGCGGCGGTAAGGTGGTAGCGCACCCGGTTCTCGTAGTCAAAGGGCTCGTCCGCCACGCCCTTCCACGCCTCCCGTAGGCAGAGCAGCACCTGCCGCTGCCATGGCACGGCCTCGTCCAGCAAAAAGAAGGGCGGTGTGCCGGGCTGCAAGAGCGGGCGGATGAGTTTATGCCAGAATACGGTGTCCATGCCGCCGACAAGCCGGGGCTGAAATACGCCGGAGTGCAGCAGCGCCCTGCCCTCGGCAGGCTCTACCGCGTGCAGCGCCCCGGAGTTGATGAACACTCCCTGCCCGGTCTGCAAAGTCAGCCGGGTCTTGTTCACATCCACATGGATGGGCCCCAGCGCCGCCAGAATGAACTCAAATTCCTCGTGCCAGTGCCACGCCACCGAAAAACAGGAAAGATCCTCGGCATAGCAGGCGATGGGGAACAGCGGGCTGCCGTGCTGGGCCTGCTCCCGCCCGGCGGCATCGGCCACCACGGCAGTAGCGCTGGACAGCCCCACCCGGCCGCTTGTATAAGATGCACAGCTTGTCTGATATGCCATATTCACCAAATCCTTTCCGCAATACTTTGAATGTTTTTTGTCAATGCCGGTTTTGTTGCATATACTATGCGGTTTTATTCTATTATTAGCGATTGTTTTGTGGTATTATCCTATCAGAGCTTCCAAGCTCAGTATAGCACCAAGGCAGCGGGGACGCAAGCTGTGCAAGCGTTCCCTGCCGGGCAAAACCGCTATTCTCCCGCCGTCTATCCAAAGAGGACTGGACGGCAAGTGTAACATAAACCATTTCATCAAGGAGGTATTCCTATGCTTCGTATCGAGTATTTTGATAAGGAACGTTTCATGCGCCAGCTTTCTGCCAGCCACGGCAGCGTGCTGCTGCATCTGGACAACGGTAAGACCTGCGACCTGAAAAAGGACACTACCGCACGCTCCATGTTGCAGATGATGGACACTGCCCCCCAAAAGGGCTTTGACCTCACCGTGACCGACCCCGCCGACGTGACCGGCTTCCTGCGCTATATGCTGGAGGCAGGCCGCACCGAGCGCGTGGCCGGCTGAGTAATGCCAATCTCTTATCCCAATAAGTGTCACAGCAAATGCAAAGCGCCCGCCCCGGTCATGCCGGGGCGGGCGTTTTGCTCATTTTACCGGAAGGCTTGCGCGGGCGGGCAGTCTGTGGTAAGCTGAAAGCAGAAAAAACAAGATGGAGGGAACGACTATGAACCTGAAGGAAGCATTCCGCTACCAGAACAAGCTCCAGGCTCTGCTGGACGAGGCGCAGGGCATTCTGGACTGCGATGCCAACGTGACCAAGGTGGCCAACACCTATCTGCGCCATAAGGTGATGCCCGAGGCCGAGGACGAGACCGTTATGGACGTGGCACAGACCGAATATGCAGAGCAGATCACCGACGTTGCCCGGTTCATGCTCTATCTGCTGGAGGAGAAGAGCCGCCTGTTTGCCGCCATCCGCAAGGCAAAGGATGCGCTGGACATGGATATGGACAGCGAGGTCAGCCTGAATGCCGCGCGGCAGAGCATTGCCCGCACCTTCAAACGGATGAACGACCTGCGCAGTTCTGAGCAGCTGCTCTCCGGCGGAGGCACCGGCTACCGCTTCAACGCCGAGGGCAACCAGATCTCCTACTGCTGCGATGTAAAGCGGGTGACCACCATCAACTACGACCGCAAGGTCATCCATGCGGCGCTGAGCAAACTGAACCGGCAGGCAGACGAAACCTCCAACCGGCTGGACCTCTGCCTTGTGACCTCCAAGGTGGACTACACTGTCCCCTTTGATGTGAACGCCAGCTTTGCCGAAGCCTTTGAGATCTATCTGGAAAACGCCAAAAACTAAATGATCGTTCCACCGGCTATTTTGGGTGCGGCAAGCGCCGGGTGCACAGCTGCCGGTTCAGGTGCAGATGAACTATAACGCTGCATATTTCCGCAAGGAAGTTTTGGTACGGCTCACCTTACGAGCCAGCTAGTATGAAAAAATCTTGCGTTCGGCTTTTCCGCCACCGCCAGACGCTTTTTCGCCGAAACCGTCCCTTGCTTTTTCCCGCATTCCTGCTTTTGCGCTTACGTCTCCATGGGCAGGCAGGCAAGCCACCCTTCATGAATTTTGCCCGCAGATTTTGCGGGCGCACACCTTCTGCGTGCCGGGCGGGCGCTTTGCGCCCCTGTGCACACAAAAAAATGGCAGCCGTCCCTGCGCTTGCCGTATCCAAAATAGCCGGTGGAAAACCAAAACCGGAGGTATGAGCTATGAAAAGGTGTAAGCTGTTTTATCTCATCGGGCTGCTGTTTTTTCTTGCTGCGGCGCTGAACTTTGTTACCGGAGGGGATCACGCTACGGCAGTGGTATGGCGCTGCCTTGGCGCTACCTTTTTGTTGCTAGGGTGTTCGCAGCAGAAAAAATAAAGCAGCAAGCCGGCCCCGGCGGGAAAAGAACTACCGGGGCTGCAATTCTTTGCGGGGCTCGTTCGTATTCCAGATAAAGGAACTGAATTTCGACAAAAGACGAGGTGCGAGTATGTCAACGAAACCAATCAGCCCCACTGCCGCGACCCGCTTTGACCTGAGCGCAGCGGCCCTTCATATCCTTGCCATGGCGCTGATGCTGATGGACCACCTGTGGGCGACGCTGCTGCCCGCGCAGGAATGGCTGACCTGTGCCGGGCGGGTGGCGTTTCCCATCTTTGCCTTTATGGCGGTGGAGGGCTACTTCCACACCCACGATTTGAAAAAATACACCCTGCGTCTGCTGTTGTTTGCCCTGCTTTCGGAAATCCCCTTCGATTTGATGTACGGCGGTACATGGTTCTACCCGGTGCACCAGAACGTCATCTGGACGCTGCTTTTGGGCATTCTGGGCATCCACTTGATGGAAACGGTGCGCAAAAAGCAAAAAACAGGACTGTACCTGCTGGTATCCGCCCTTGTGGTGGTGGCGGGCGCGGTGCTGGGCACGCTGGGCATGGTGGACTACTACGGCGCAGGGGTGCTGACTGTGTTCATCTTCTACTTTTTTCACGGGCACGGGCGCAAGTGGTGGTGTCTGCTGGGGCAGCCGGCAGCGCTGTACTGGGTCAACGTGGAGCTGCTGGGCGGGCTTATGTACCCCATTCAGCTCTTCGGCATGGACTTTGAGCTTTGCCAGCAGGGGCTGGCGCTGCTGGCACTGGTGCCCATCTGGCTGTACCGCGGTCGGCAGGGCTATCACAGCAAGCCTTTCCAGTATGCCTGCTACGCCTTTTACCCCGTGCACATGCTGCTGCTGGTTCTGGTGCTGAATTTCGTGAACCGGTAAGGAGAATGGAGCGCTCCAAAAACATTTTTACGCGTGGGGCGTAGAGAGGAACTTCCGCTGAAAATAGCCAAAGCGCATGCGGAGCCATTTGAAATCGTCCAGCCGGTACAAGGCCGCTGCACAAAGCGCTGTGCGGCGGCTTTTTTGCAGGAAAACCGACACATGTTCACAAAAAGTTCAGCCTTTTGAGCAAAAAATACTATTTTTTTCGTGTAAAATAGACAACATGGATTGAATGCCGCCCGCGATTGGATTATAATAATAGTGTATGCAAAAACGCATCTGCTGCTTTTTTATGATTTTTTATCGCTTGAAAACAGCGTAGCTGCGCGATGCGGGCTACTGAAAAGAGAGAGCTGCCGTTGCGTGTCTTTGCCGCATAACGGCTTGTTTGCCATAGCAGCCGGGGCGTTATGTTCCGGTTATTTGTCCTTAGGAGGAAAAACAAGGTGAGAGTAGGTCTTGACATCGGCAGCACCACCATCAAGTGCGTGGTGCTGGGCGAGCATGATGAACTGCTGTATTCTACATACGAACGACATTATAGTCATATTCTGGAAAAGGCGCAGGAGCTGCTGCGGCGCATTGATGCCGAGCATCTGCATGGCCGCAAGGCGCTGCTCAGCATCTCCGGCTCTGCCGGTATGGGCTTGGCCGACAGCTGCGGTGTGCCCTTTGTGCAGGAGGTATTCTCCACCCGCGTGGCGGTCAAGCGCTTTATGCCAAAGACTGATTGTGTCATTGAGCTGGGCGGCGAGGATGCCAAGATCCTGTTTTTGACCAACGGCACCGAGGTGCGCATGAACGGCAGCTGTGCCGGCGGCACCGGTGCTTTCATCGACCAGATGGCTACCCTGCTGAAGATGAGCGCCGAGGAAATGAACAAGGCTGCCGAGCAGGCGCAGCGCACCTATACCATCGCTTCCCGCTGCGGCGTGTTCGCCAAAAGCGATGTGCAGCCGCTGATCAATCAGGGTGCCCGCACCGAGGATATCGCCGCCAGCATCTATAAGGCAGTGGTCAACCAGACCATCGCCGGTCTGGCACAGGGACGTCCCATCAAGGGCAATATCCTCTATCTGGGCGGCCCGCTCACCTTCAGCACCGTGCTGCGCAAGAGCTTTGACGAAGCGCTGAACGTGACCGGTACCTGCCCGGAAAACAGTCTGCTGTATGTGGCGCTGGGCGCTGCTCTGTATGCCGACAAGGAATTTGTGCTTACCGAGGTGGCCGCTGCGCTGGACAAGTACGCCGCCACTGCTACCTATGCCAGCGAGCCGCCGCTGTTCGCCAGCAAGGAGGAGTACGAGGCTTTCCACGCACGGCACATGTCTCATAGTGTGCCCCGCGTGGCTTTTAGTGCCCACTGCGGGCCGGTACATATCGGCATCGATTCCGGCTCTACCACCGTCAAGCTGGTGGTGGTGGACGAAAAGAGTCAGATTTTGTACACCAACTATCAGCCCAACCTTGGCAACCCGCTGCCCCTCATCCGGGAGCAGCTGCTCAAGATCTATAAGGAGCATCCGGGGCTGCAGGTGGCCAGTGTTACCACCACCGGCTACGGCGAGGAGCTGGTAAAGAACGCTTTCCGCTGTGATTACGGTCTGGTGGAAACGGTGGCGCATTTTACCGCTGCCAAGTACTTTATGCCGGACGTGGACTTCATTATTGACATCGGCGGGCAGGACATGAAGTGCTTCAAGATCGAGGACGGCGCAATCAGCAACATCTTCCTGAACGAGGCCTGCTCCTCCGGCTGCGGCAGCTTTTTGCAGACCTTTGCGCAGGCGTTGGGCTACGACGTCAAGAAGTTTGCCGCACTGGGTCTGTTCGCAGACCGCCCGGTGGACTTGGGCAGCCGCTGCACCGTGTTCATGAACAGCTCGGTCAAGCAGGCGCAGAAGGATGGTGCCAGCATCGAGAATATCTCCGCAGGCCTGTCCATCAGCGTGGTCAAGAACGCGCTGTACAAGGTGATCCGCGCTTCCAGCCCGGAAGAGCTGGGCCGCAAGATCGTGGTGCAGGGCGGTACCTTCTATAATGAAGCCGTGCTCCGTGCCTTTGAAAAGGAAATGGGTGTGGAGGTCATCCGACCGGACATTGCCGGTCTGATGGGCGCTTACGGCGCTGCCTTGTACGGCCTGCGCCAGAGCCATAAAAACAACCAGACCACCTCTGCCATGATGGACGAGCAGGAACTGGAAAAGTTTGCACAGCAGGTGGTCAGCGTCAAGTGCGGCGGCTGCGGCAACCATTGCCAGCTGACCGTCAACACCTTTGCCGATGGTCGCAAGTTCATCTCCGGCAACCGCTGCGATAAGCCCGTTACCGGCAAGAGCGAGGACAACAGCCTGAACCTGTACGCCTACAAGCAGCAGCTGCTGGCCAGCTACAAGCCTGTGCCCGGCAAGCGCGGTTCCATCGGTATCCCGCTGTGTCTGGGCTTTTACGAGCTGCTGCCCTTCTGGTACGCCTTCTGGACGAGCCTTGGTTTTGCGGTGCACACCAGCCCGGTGTCCACCCGCGGGCTGTATCTGGCCGGACAGGCTACCATCCCCAGTGATACCGCCTGCTTCCCGGCAAAGCTGAGCCACGGCCACATCAAGGCACTGAGCCAGATGCAGCTGGACGCCATCTTCTACCCCTGCCTGACCTACAATGTGGACGAGGGACTGGGCGACAACCACTATAACTGCCCGGTGGTGGCCTACTACCCGGAGGTTCTGGCAGGCAACTGCCCGGAGCTGGAAGGCAAAAAGTTCATCTATGATTATGTGGGCATCCACCGCCCCAAGGACTTTGTGCACAAGATGGCAAAAGAGGTGCTGCCCAAGTACTTTGGCGGCATCTCCGAGCGGGAAGTGCAGGCCGCAGCCGATGCTGCCTACGCGGAGTACGAGGCACACATGGCTAAGATCCGGGTAAAGGGCAGCGAGATCATCGACGAGGCGCGCCGTCAGGGCAAGCGCATCATCGTGCTGGCAGGCCGCCCCTACCATGTGGACCCGGAGGTCAACCACGGCATCGACCATCTGATCACCCGCCACGGGGCTGCGGTGGTCACCGAGGACAGCATCTCCAACCGGGTGCAGAAGTTCCCCACCAGTGTGCTGAACCAGTGGACCTACCACAGCCGCCTGTACGCTGCCGCCAAGTACTGCACCACCCAGAAGGATATGGATCTGGTGCAGCTGGTGTCCTTCGGCTGCGGCGTGGATGCCATTACCACCGACGAGACCCGCGAGATTTTGCAGCGGGGCAACAAGCTGTACACCCAGCTGAAGATCGACGAGATCACGAACCTCGGTGCCGTGAACATCCGCCTGCGCAGCCTGTTTGCCGCACTGGACGAGCGGGACGAAGCCGCCGCAGAAAAGGCAGAGTAAAAGAAACCCTGAGATAGGCTGAAAAACTTCCCCCGGCGGGGGAAGTTTTTGCGGGGACTATCTTGTTTAGAGCAACATAGGAGGAACCTATGGAATATCATTATCCTAAATTTACCCCGGAGATGAAAAAGACCCACACCATCCTGATCCCCAACATGGCCGTGACCCAGTTCCGGCTTATGGAGTATGCACTACGCTGCGAGGGCTACAAGTGTGAACTGCTTGGCAACTGCGGCAGTGCCGTGGCACAGCTGGGGCTGAAGTATGTGCATAACGATACCTGCTACCCGGCGCTGCTGGTCATCGGCCAGTTTCTGGACGCGCTGAACAGCGGCAAGTATGATCTGGAGCACACCGCCCTGCTGATCACCCAGACCGGCGGCGGCTGCCGCGCCTCCAACTACATCCACCTGCTGCGCAAGGCGCTGGTCAAGGCCGGTTACCCGCAGATCCCGGTGGCAAGCCTGAACTTTTCCGGTCTGGAAAAGGACAGCGGCTTCCAGATGACCCTCCCGCTGGCACGCAAGTGCATCGCCTGCATCTTCTACGGCGATATGCTGTGTGCGCTGCGCAATCAGGTGGCCCCCTACGAGAACGAAAAGGGTGCTGCTGACCGCATGGTGGACCGCTGGATCGCCCGTCTGGGCCGTGCCTTGCTGGCCGGAAAAGGCTTTACTTCCCGGGAAATGAAGCACACCTTCCCGCTCATCGCAAAGGAATTTGCCACTATCCCGGTCACCCGGGTGCCCAAGGTCAAGGTGGGCGTTGTGGGCGAGATCTACGTCAAGTACAGCCCGTTGGGCAACAATGACCTGCAAAAATTCCTGGAAAGTCAGGACTGCGAGGTGAACTTCCCCGGTCTGATGGGCTTTGTGCAGTATTGCGCCTTCAATATGGGCGAGGATCATGTGCTGTACGGCGGCAAGCTGGCTGTAAAGGTAGGCACCGACCAGTTCCTCAACTGGTTGGACAGCGTGGAACGCGTCATGCTCAAGGCAGAGACGGACGCCGGGTTCTATGCGCCGGGCTCCTTCAAGGAACTGGTGGAAAAGCCCAAGGGCGTTATCTCGCTGGGCGCAAAAATGGGTGAGGGCTGGCTGCTGACCGCCGAGATGATCGAGCTGGTGCAGGGCGGCTACGGCAACATCGTGTGTGCGCAGCCCTTTGGCTGCCTGCCCAACCATATCGTGGGCAAGGGCATGGTGAACAAGATCCGTGCGCTGTACCCCAGCGCCAACATCACCCCCATCGACTACGACCCCAGCGCCACCCGGGTCAATCAGGAAAACCGCATCAAGCTGATGCTGGCGGTGGCAAAGGAGCGCCTGAACGCCCCCGCAGAAGCCCAGCCGCTTACGGCAGAGCAGCTTGCCGGGGGTGCCCCTCAGGTCGGCGCTACCGTGTAACAAAAGCAAATACGATAAAACAGGGGAGCCGCTGCACGGCATTTTTACGCAGCAGCTCCCTTTTTGCAGGAAAGGAACCGCTATGGAAAAGCCCGCAGCTGCCTGTTATCATCTACCCGGCCTGTTCGAGTTTTACGAGCTGTACCGCCGCTTTTTGCCGCTGTACCGGGAGCACCGGGAATATTTTTACGATTGGTGCACCATCGGCTCCATCTACGGCGCACCGGCGGGCTGTATCTGGGGCGGGGGACGCATCTCCTGCGGCGGGGCAGCTGCGCACGAGGTGCTGGCGCTGCTGCGGGAATACGGCATCTCCGGGCGGCTGACCTTCAGTAACTCCCTGCTGCGGGCTGAGCACCTTGCCGACCCGCAGTGCAACGCCCTGTGTGACCAGTTTGCAAAAAGCGGCAGTGTGCCAAACGGCGTGATCGTCCATTCTGATTTGCTGGCGGACTATCTGCGGCAGCGCTGGCCGGAGCTGTATCTGGTATCCTCCACCACCAAGGTGCTCACGGAGTTTGCGGAGCTGCGGCAGGAGCTGGAAAAGCCGCAGTTCCGGTATGTGGTGCCGGATTTCCGGCTGAACCCGGCACTGGAGCAGCTGCGCACCCTGCCGCCGGAGCAAAAGGCGAAGGTAGAGTTTTTGTGCAATGAGTGCTGCTGGTTCGGCTGCACCGAGCGCAAGCGCTGCTACGAGACGGTCAGCCGCCAGAATCTGGGCGAGGACTGCCCGGACCACCGCTGCGCCGCCCCGGATGCCGCCGGGGGCTACCGCTTTTCCAAGGCGATGCGCAGCCCCGGATTTATTGGGGTGGAGGACATCCGGCAGCGGTACCTGCCCGCAGGCTTTTCCCAGTTCAAGATAGAGGGCAGGGGGCTTGGCAGTGCACTGGTGCTGGAATTTCTGCTTTACTACATGATAAAGCCGGAATACCAGCTGCAAGTGCGGGAGGAAATCTATCTGGACAATATGCTGGACCTTTTTTAAGAAAATTGCACCGGGCAGACCCATTTTCTGTCCGGTGCTGTTTTTTGCCTGCGGGATTTGTACCGGAAAACTTTCTTTTCCCCGCAAAGCGTGTTACAATAAACAGGAAATTATTTTTAAAAGCTGTTTTTGGAAATGGTGCGCAGTACTTAGGAAAACGGCTTATAGGAGCAGTGCATGGAAACAACGCAAAAACAGATCGTACTGGGCATTCTGGCCCATGTGGACTCCGGCAAGACCACCCTCTCCGAGGCCATGCTCTACCGCGCCGGTGCTATTCGCAAGCTGGGGCGGGTAGACCACGGAGATGCCTTTCTGGACACCGACAGCCTGGAAAAAGCGCGCGGCATCACCATCTTTTCCAAGCAGGCGCTGCTTACGGCGGGCAATACCGCCATCACCCTGCTGGACACCCCCGGCCATGTGGATTTTTCCACCGAGACCGAGCGTACCTTGCAGGTGCTGGATTACGCTGTGCTGGTGGTCAGCGGAACGGACGGCGTGCAAAGCCATACCGAAACGCTGTGGCGGTTGCTGCGGCGCTACCATGTGCCCACCTTTGTGTTCGTGAACAAGATGGACCTGCCCGGCATGACCCGGGAGCAGCTGCTTACCCAGCTGAACCACCGCCTTGGTGAGGGCTTTGTGGATTTTGGCGCAGAGCCTGCCGCTCGCAACGAAGCACTAGCGCTGTGCGATGAGCAGCTGATGGAAAAAATGCTGGACGCGGGAACCCTGACCGATGCAGACATTATCCCCGCAGTTGCACGGCGGCACGTTTTTCCGTGCTGGTTCGGGGCGGCGCTGCGGCTGGACGGGGTGGATGCACTTCTGGAGGGGCTGGACCGCTACACCCGCCCCGCCCCGGCGCTGCACGCCTTTGGTGCAAGGGTGTTCAAGGTATCACAGGACGAGCAGGGGGCACGCCTGACATGGCTGCGGGTCACCGGCGGGGAGCTGAAGGTAAAGGCTCTGCTTACCGGCGAAGCGGACGGCGAGCCGTGGGCAGAAAAAGCGAACCAGCTGCGGCTGTACTCCGGCGCAAAGTATACCCTGACCGAGGCTATCGGCCCGGGACAGGTGTGCGCCGTGACCGGCCTGACCCATGCAAAGCCCGGCACCGGGCTTGGGGCAGAGCGGGACAGCGATGTGCCGGTGCTGGAACCGGTGCTCAGCTATCAGGTGCTGCTGCCGGAGGGCGCAGACGTACACGCTGCGCTGGGCAAGCTGCACCGGCTGGAAGAGGAAGAACCGCAGCTCCATGTGGTGTGGAACGAGACGCTGGGCGAAATTCATGTGCAGCTGATGGGCGAGGTGCAGCTGGAAGTGCTGCGCAGCCTGTTGGCGGAGCGGTTCGGGCTGGAAGTATCCTTTGGCCCGGGCGGTATTTTGTATAAGGAGACCATCACCGAGCCCATGGAAGGTGTGGGACATTACGAGCCGCTGCGCCACTATGCCGAGGTACATCTGCTGCTGGAACCGCTGCCCCGGGGCAGCGGGATGCAGTTTGCCGCCGACTGCCGGGAAGAGGTGCTGGATAAAAACTGGCAGCGTCTGGTGCTGACCCATCTGGAAGAAAAGCAGCACCTTGGCGTTTTGACCGGCGCACCGCTGACCGATGTAAAAATTACCCTGCTCACCGGCAGAGCGCACCTCAAGCACACTGAGGGCGGCGATTTCCGGCAGGCCACCTACCGCGCTGTGCGGCAGGGGCTGATGCTGGCCAAAAGCCAGCTGTTAGAGCCGTGGTACGCCTTCCGGCTGGAAGTGCCGGTGGAGAACATCGGCCGCGCCATGAGCGATATCCAGCGCATGGAGGGTAGCTTTGACCCGCCGGAAAGCGGCACCGACACGGCTATCCTGACCGGCTTTGCGCCGGTATCCACCATGCGCAGCTACCCCATGGAGGTGGTCAGCTACACCCGGGGCAGGGGACACCTGAGCCTGACGCTGGACGGCTACCGCCCCTGCCACAACGCGCAGGAGGTCATTGCAGAGAGCGGCTATCAGCCGGAGCATGATCTGGAAAACCCCGCAGATTCCGTGTTCTGCGCCCATGGTGCCGGTTTTGTGGTGCCGTGGAGCGAGGTGCGCAGCCATATGCACGTTGAAAGCGGCTGGGGCAAGGCAAAGTCCGCCCGCCCGGAGGTGCAGGCTGCGCCCCAGCGCCGCGCCATGGCCTACCGCGCCACGCTGGAGGAGGATGCCGAGCTGCTCAAAATTTTTGAGCGAACCTACGGCCCCATCAAGCGGGACCCGCTGGCGGCGTTCCGTCCGGTGCAAAAGACCGAACGCCCGGATTTTGCCGCAGAGCAGTGGGAAATTGCCCCGGAGTATCTGCTGGTGGACGGCTACAACATCATCTTTGCGTGGGACGAGTTGAACGCGCTGGCGAAGGAAAGCTTGGACGCCGCCCGCCGCAAGCTGATGGATATCCTGTGCAACTATCAGGGCTACCAGAAATGCGTGCTCATTCTGGTGTTCGATGCCTACCGCGTGCCCGGAAGCCCCGGCGCCATCGAGCAGTACCACAATATCCATGTGGTCTACACCAAGGAGGCTGAGACCGCCGATATGTTCATCGAGCGGGTCACCCATGAAATCGGCAAGAGCCGCCGTGTCCGCGTGGCGACCTCGGACGGCATGGAGCAGGTCATTATCCTTGGCCACGGCGCACTGCGCGTTTCCGCCCGGATGTTCCACGAGGAAGTGCAGAACGTGGAAAAGCAGATCCGTGCCCTTGTGCAGGGGCAGGCGTAAATGCTATCCCTCCCAATTTCCTCTCTTGTGAAAAAGTCGGTTTGGAAAATCCGCAGATTTTCCAAACCGACAATCTTAAAATTTTTATTCTGCTAGAAATGCCCAGCAACGACGACGACCGCCGCCAGTGGCGGAAACAGGGAGGAGTTGTTGGGGCAGCGGCCAGCAAGACGCAAGTGCCGTCCAAGGCACGATGCGGATGCTGGGTGTCGCAACCCGATAAGCGGAGGGCATTCAAATCATTCCATTGGAGGTGCACCCATGGCTGTGGAAATTACCGAAGAATTTGTCTGGCAAAGCATCCCGCGCCGTGCCCGGGACAGCCATAAGGGCACCTTTGGCAGTGTGCTGGCAGTGGCGGGCAGCGCCTTTTACCGGGGCGCTGCGCTTCTGGCGGTAGAGGGTGCACTGCGCACCGGGGCGGGCATCGTCACCCTTGCAAGCGTAGAGCCGGTGGTCAGCGCTGCTGTCACTCGCCTGCCGGAGTGCTGCCTGTGCCCCTGTAAAGAGGGCGCACAGGGCGGTATTGCGCCGGAAAATGTGCCGCTGCTCCGGCGGCAGAAGGCTACCGTGCTGCTGCTGGGCCCCGGTCTTGGCGGCACAGCGCAAAGCGCCGCCCGGGCCACCGAGAGCCGCACGCTGGTGCAGCAGCTTCTGCCCGGCTTTGCGGGGGCTGCGGTGTTGGATGCCGACGGCCTGAACGCCGCCGCGCAGCTGCTGGCAGAGGGTAAGCCCTTCCCGCATCCGGTGGGGGAGCTGGTGGTCACCCCGCACCCCGGCGAGATGGCACGCCTGACCGGCCTTTCGGCGGCAGCGCTTGCCGCCGACCGGGAGGATATCGCCCTGCGGTATGCCAAGGCGTGGAATGCCGTGGTGGTGCTGAAGGGCGCACGCACCGTGGTAGCAAGCCCGGACGGGCGGGTGTGCGTGAACCCCACCGGCAACCCGGGGCTTGCCCGGGGCGGCAGCGGGGATGTGCTGACTGGGATGCTGGCGGCGCTGCTGGCCTGCGGTCTGCCCGCCTACCAAGCTGCTGCCTGTGCGGTATATCTGCACGGTGCCGCCGCCGACCGCGCCGCCGCAAAGCGCGGCGAGTACGGAATGCTGCCGCATGATATCCTGCCGGAACTGGGCGCACTGTTTGCGGAAAACCAAAGATAAACGAGAAAAGCGGCAGCTGCACAAAATACCGTGCAGCTGCCGCTTTTTGTTGCTATAATTTGTGGCTCAGAAACGTTTTAGATCACCGGAACTGGCCGAGATATTCCTCCACCGAGCGGGTCATCTCTTTGGAGAAATCGGAGTTATACTTGCGGTTGCAGAAGGCGGTGCACCACTGGTCAAAGGGGGCGTTTCCGGCTTTGTAGCCGAAGGTGTCCCGCAGCTCTGCGCCGTCCATGGTGCGGTAGCCGTTTTCGTGCACGATGTGCTCCATGGCGCAGCGCTGGGGCTTTACGCGGTCTTTCTGCTGCTGGGTGGGCCAGCCGCACACCAGCATTACTGCTGGGAACACATAGTCCGGCAGGTGCAGCAGACTGCGCTGGGTGTCGCAGTTTTCCATGATGTCCCCGATGTAGCACGAGCCGATGCCAAAGCTTTCGGCGGCGACCACGGCGTTCTGGGCGGCAATGGCAGCATCGGTGACTGCCAGCATCAAATCGCCCACACCCGGAGTGCGGGGCGTGCAGCCGGCCTCTAAGTAAGCGTCGTACCACTTTTTGCAGTCGGCGCAGAACACCAGCACCAGCGGTGCTTTGGCAATAAAGGGCTGGTGGTCACAGCTTTCGGCCAGCGCTTCTTTCAGTGCCGGGTCGGTGATGTCTAAAATGGTATACAGCTGCTGACAGCCCGCAGAGGGCGCCTGTGCGGCAGCTTCCAAAATGGCCTGCTTCATCTCGGCAGGGATGGGCTTTTCTTCATACACCCGCACCGACTTGCGGTCGAACAGACTTTGCAGGATAGGGTTGCGCTCGGTCATGGGAACACCTCCGGTGTTGTGTTTATTCATAGTCGATGGGCAGGGTGGGCAGGCCGTTCAGTTCCAGCCCGGCGGTATGCCCGGCAATGTACTGGTAGTAGCCCTGCGCGGCGATCATCGCGCCGTTGTCGCCGCAGAACTTCAGTTCCGGCAGGTAGACCTTTGCGCCCAGCTTCTGGGCACCGTCGTTCACCAGCTGGCGCAGACGTCCGTTGGCGGCTACGCCGCCGGCAAGGCACACCTGCTTTGCCCCGGTATCGGCAGCAGCCAGCAGCAGCTTTTCGGCCAGAATGCCCGCAATGCGCTCCTGAAAGCTGGCAGCAAGGTCGGGCACATTCACTTCCTCGCCCTTCATCTGCGCCTTGTTCACCTCGTTGAGCACGGCGGTCTTTAAGCCGGAAAAGCTCACGTTGTACTTGCCCTCCACATGGGGCACCGGCAGGCGGTAGGCCTTGGGGTCGCCGGTCTTGGCGGCGTTGGCCACACTCGGCCCGCCGGGGTAGGGCAGACCCAGTGTGCGGGCCACCTTGTCAAAGGCTTCGCCCGCAGCATCGTCTACGGTGTGCCCCAGAATGTGATAGTGGGTGTAGTCCTGCACCTCCACGATGTGGCTGTGCCCACCGGAGGCCACCAGACACAAAAAGGGCGGCTTGAGCTCCGGGTGGGTCAGGTAGAGCGCGGCGATGTGTCCCCGCAGATGGTGCACCGGCACCAGCGGCTTGCCCGCCGAGTAGGCCAGACCCTTGGCAAAATTCACGCCTACCAGCACCGCACCGATGAGCCCCGGCGCAAAAGTGACGGCCACGGCGTCCACATCGTCTATGGTCTTGCCTGCATCCAGCAGGGCTTTTTTGACCGTAGCACTGATAAACTCGCAGTGGCGTCGGCTGGCAATCTCCGGTACGACGCCGCCGTACAGCGCCTGCTCCTTGACGCTGGTGGAGATGACGTTGCTCAGCAGGTGCCGTCCGTCCTCCACCAGTGCAGCAGCAGTTTCGTCACAGGTAGACTCGATTCCGAGAATGATCATTTTAGTGTGCCTCCAGCCAGTTTTTGCCTGCGTGCACATCGGTGCTCAGAGGCACCGCGTACTGCACGCAGCCTTCCATTTCCTCCCGCAGGATGCGGGCAGCCTGCTCGGCCTCCGCCTCCGGGGCCTCTACGATCAGTTCGTCGTGGACGGTCAGGATCAGGCGGCTGGCCATTTTTTCGTCCCGCAGGCGCTTCCACACCCGCACCATGGCCAGCTTGATCACGTCCGCAGCGGTGCCCTGAATGGGGGTGTTGCGGGCCATGCGCTCGCCGCTGGCGCGCACGTTGAAGTTGGTGCTGGCCAGCTCCGGCAGGGTGCGGCGGCGGCCGAACAGGGTGGATACATAGCCGTTTGCCTTGGCGTCCGCGATGGTCTTGTCCATATAGCCGCTCACGCTGGGGAAGGCCGCCAGATAGTTTTTAAGGAAGGCGTCGGCCTCCTTCACGGTCACGCCGATATCCTTGGAAAGGCTGTACGCGCCCTTGCCGTACATGATGCCGAAGTTGATGGCCTTGGCAGAGGAGCGCAGCCGGGGTGTCACCTCGCTCTGCGGAATGCCGTAGATCTTGGCGGCGGTGCTGCGGTGGATATCCTCGCCGTTCAAAAAGGCCTGCTGCATGTGCGCGTCCCCGGTGATGTGCGCCAGAATGCGCAGCTCGATCTGGCTGTAATCCGCGTCCACCAGCACACAGCCCGGCTTTGCAACAAAGTAGGCGCGCAGCTGACTGCCCAGCTCGGTGCGGATGGGGATATTCTGCAGGTTGGGATTATCGGAGGAGAGCCGTCCGGTGCGGGCTTCGGTCTGGTTGAAGGTGGAGTGGATGCGCCCGTCCTCGCCAATGACCTTGAGCAGACCCTCCACATAGGTGGAGTTCAGCTTCTGGTAGGCGCGGTACTGCAAAACGTCCTCCACCAGCGGGTACTCGCGCAGACTTTCCAGCGTTTCGGCATCGGTAGACCAGCCGCGCTGGGTCTTTTTGCCGTGGGGCAGACCCATGGTGTCGAACAGCATCTCGCCCAGCTGCTTGGGGCTGTTGGGGTTGAAGGTAGCGCTGCCGGTCTCCATGTGGATGCGGGTCAGCACCTGTTCCAGTTCCTCCCGCAGCTTTACGCCGAACTGCTCGATGCCGTCCTTATCCACCAGTACGCCGGTGCGGGTCATATCAGCCAGCACCTGCGCCAGCGGGAACTCGATCTCGTTATACAGCGCATCTTCTCCGCAGGCGGTGATCTCGGCCTTCATCCGGGCAAACAGGTCAGCCAGCCGCTCGGCGTCCGGGTAATCGGTGCAGGTAAAGGCGGCAGCAGCCTTGTAGGCGGGGATCAGCTCGCTGATCTGGTACTTGGAGGCAGAGGCGTCCAGCAGATAGGCAGCCAGCTTGCCGTCCCAGACGATGCTGCTGCCCCAGCCGCCGGCGGCCATGGCCTTGGCGTACAGGGGCGCGGAGTTGAACACATCCAGCGTTACATCGGCGTTGTCCAGCAGCCGCAGCAGCTCAGCATCCTCCAGCGGGTAGACGGTGGTGTCCTGCACGGCGTACCAGCTTTCCGGCTGCAATACCACGTTGCGGGTGCCCTGCTTGCCGGTAACGGCGGGGCGGGCAGCCACCAGATAATGCCCGGCGGGGGTCAGGGGCAGGGGAGTGAGCTCTGCTTCCGGCAGCTCCACAGCCTCTTCCTCAGCAGCGGCTTCCGGTGCTACGCCGTCCAGCCCGAACCGGGGGATCAGGGAGTGAATCTCCAGCTCCTGCAAAAGCCGCACGGCGGCGGGTTTGTTGCCCTCGCCCACGGTGTAGGAACCCTCGGTGGTGTCGATGGGGGCATCGGTGCGGATGGTGCCCAGCGTGTGGCTCAACTCGGCCATGGGCTTGTCTTCCAACAAGTGCTCCCGCTGCTTGGGTTTGATGCGCTTGTCGTCAATGTTCTGGTACACGCCCTCCAGCGAGCCGAAGGCCTGCACCAGAGAAAGCGCGGTCTTTTCGCCGATGCCCTTCACGCCGGGGATGTTATCCGAGGTGTCGCCCATCAGGCTCTTCACCTCGATAAGCTGCTTAGGCGCAAGGCCGTATTTTTCCTGAATGGCGTCCTCGTCCATCACCACGGTCTTGCTGCGCCCCATTACGGTGGCAGCCAGCAGTACGGTGGTGCTCTCGCTCACCAGCTGCAGGCTGTCCCGGTCTCCGGTGGCAAGGAAGCAGTCGTCCTTGCGGGCAGCGCAGGCAGCAGCCAGTGTACCCAGAATATCGTCCGCCTCCCAGCCCTCGGCGGTAACGGTGCGGTAGCCAAGGTCTGCCAGCAGCTGCTTGAGCACCGGCATCTGCTGTGCCAGCTCCTCGGGCATGGCGTGGCGGGTGGCCTTGTAGCCATCGTACATTTTATGCCGGAAGGTGGGGGCTTTCAGATCAAAAGCCACAGCCACCTCATCCGGCTGGCACTCCTTGAGCAGGGAGAGCAGAATGTTCAAAAAGCCATAGATGGCGTTGGTATAACGTCCGTCCTTGGTGGTCAGCAGCTTGATGCCATAAAAAGCGCGGTTGGCAATGCTGTTGCCGTCAATGACCAGTAAACGCATAATGCAGTTCCTCCATTGCGTAATTTCACACCTTATAGTATAGCACAAAACTGCACCGCGCGGGAACTTTTTGCGTAAAAAAGAGAAGTGGTTGTTTTTCGTGATGCCATCTCTCGTAAAAATGTGATTGTCACGGCTCGTAAGCCGTGACAATCGCATCATTTATAATGTTCTTCCGCTGCTTATGCCCGGAGCAGCGCGGAGGGCATTTCAAATCGTCCCACTGCAAAAAAGCTGCCGCACAAGCTTTGTGCAGCAGCCTTAGCGATGCCGGGCTTATTCCTCGATGCGGATGGCGCTTACCGGGCAGCTCTGGGCTGCGGTGACGGCCTGCGGCACCTCCTCCGGCGGGATGGGGCCGGGCTCTGCCACAGCCAGAACTCCCTCCATGCGGAACACTGCGGGGCACAGTCCGGCACACTGGGTACAGCCGATGCACAGTTCAGGGTCTACGAATGCGTTCATGCAAACACCTCCTTGCGGAAAGAGCATTGCCCGTTTTGCCGCAAATTATGCCTATGCAAGCGGTTTGCGGTGTGGTACAATAAGACCGCCGGGAACCGGCAGGAGGAGATAAGATGAATATCCAGATCTTTGGCACGAGCAAGTGCTTTGATACCAAAAAGGCGCAGCGCTATTTCAAGGAGCGCGGCATTAAATTCCAGATGATCGACCTGAAGGAAAAGGGCATGAGCCGGGGCGAGTTTGATAACGTGGCGCGCGCCTTGGGCGGCTGGGAAGCGCTGGTAAATCCGGCAGCAAAGGACAAGCAGACCCTTGCGCTGCTGGATGCACTGGTGGACTGGCAGAAAGAGGATAAGCTGTTTGAAAATCAGCAGCTGTTCAAGACCCCTATCGTGCGCAACGGACGCAAGGCCACTGTGGGCTACCAGCCCGAAATATGGAAGGACTGGGAATAAAAAACCTGCTTTCACAAAAAAACCACCGGTACAGGTTTTGCACTCTGCGGCCGGATGTGGTATACTGTTGGGTAGACAAAAAACTTTGGGAGACTCAGACCAATGAAAAATACGATCACCCCGGAAGAACACGCCCGGATCAAGCGCCGCCGCTGGCGGCAGACCTTGGGTCTGCTGATCACGGTGCTGGTGCTCATCGGGTTTATCACGGTGCTGCGGGCCGGTGTGGGCCTTGTGGCAAACCTGTTTGACGATACCGCACAAAAGCAGGAATACGAGGACAAGCTGGAAGGCTTGGTATTGTTTGACCCCATGCCCTTTGACGGCATTGAGAACATCGATGACCTGACCCTGCGGGAGGCAGCTGTGTGGGGCTGTGTGTACAGCATTCAGGAGACGCAGGGCGGCTTTGAGAATTACAATACCGACCCCGAGACCGAGCAGCTGCTGCTGCCCTCGGTGGAAGTGGATGCCTATCTGGCAAAGCTGCTGGGCCCCGGCTTCAAGCTGACCCACCGCAGCTTTGACATGGAGGATATGACCGTCGAGTTTGACGAGACCACCCAGTGCTACAAGATCCCCATCACCGGCACGGTGGGCTACTACCGCGCCACTGTGGTCAAGCTGTTCAAGCGCAGCGGCAAGCTGCATGTTACCGTGGGCTATATCCCCACCGCCAGCGCGGATGACAGCATCATCAATCCCTCCTCGGACACCCCCACCAAATATATGGACTACCTGTTCGAGCGCCAGAGCGGCAGCTGGTATCTGACCGGCCTGACCGAGAGCGAGACGAAACCCGAAAGCGCCGCAAGCTCTGCGGCCGCGCAGTCGGAGCCCATGGCGGAAAGCGATGTGCAGGACGCCATTCTGGCCACTGCCGGAGACTCCGCTGCGGCAGATTCGGCTGCTGCCTCGGCTGTGCAGCCGGAAGCGCAGGCAGAAACGGGTGCCGACAGCGCCGTGGCAGAAGCCCCCGCTGCTGAGGATGCCGCCAGCACCGCAGCGTAAAATGTAAATGAAAACACCCGACTGTGCGTTTGCTTTCACAGTCGGGTGTTTTTTGTACGTTTTATTTTAAATCAAACCTGACCACCACCAGCCGATACCACAGGTATGGCACCATGTTCCAGATCATCCACAGTTCCATCAGGATGTAGTTGGGCAGGTCTTTCAGGCGGAAGGGGCGCTTGCCCAGCTTGCCCGCTTTGAGCAGGGCAAAGGCCTCGTGCATGCCCTTATCCCAAGCCTCGCCAAAGCCCTGCTTGTGGAACTTGTAGCACTTGAGCAGATAGCCCAGCGCCAGCGGGATAAAGTTGAGCACCAGCATCAGCAGCGGCTCGTTTTTGAGCGGCAGCAGAATGCTGTTGCGGCCGCTCTGCTGGCTTTTAAAGGCGTTGTAGCGCACAGCGCCGGTGCTGGCACCGCAGATGTGGTAGCACTTGGCAGTGGGGCAGAGCACATTTTTGTAGCCGGCATTGTTGGCGCGCCAGCTCAGGTCTACGTCCTCAAAGTAGGCAAAAAAATTCTCGTCAAAGCCGCCGATCTCATCCAGAATGCTTTTGCGGTACAGTGCTGCGCCGCCGCAGGCCGAGAAGATGCGCTTTTGCTTGGTGTAGCGGCTGACGCGGCGGCCATCGCCGGTCTTGCAGGCAAAGCCCATCCATGTTACATAGTCCCCGGCATCATCGGCCAGTTCCCGCTCAAAGTGCCGGATCATCAGGCTTTGCACCGCAAAGATCTTGGGGTCGGCATCGGCGGTGCGTAAAAGCTCGGCCAGCCACTGCGGCTCGGCAAAGGCATCGTTGTTGAACAGCACCACATATTTGCTCTGCGCCCGGGCAATGCCCTGATTCACTGCGTAGGAAAAGCCGGTGTTGCGCCCGTTTTCGATCAGGGTGAAGTTGGGGCGGGTGCAGTAGCTGCGGGCTTGTTCCAGACTTTCGTCAGTGGAGCCGTTGTCCACCACGATCAGGTCAAAATCCTGCTCAGTCTGGGCGTAGATGGACTCGATGGAGTCCTTCAGCCAGCCCTTGCCGTTGATGTTTGGGATAATGATGGTCGCTTTTATCATAAAAGTTACTCCTGTTTTCGTCAATTACAGAGAGAGTATATCATATTATCGCAAAAATGCAAACCTCTCGGATAACGCCTGCCCTCGTTTGCAAGGCAATGCCCGGGGAGCTGTGACAGAATTGGCTAAAAAAATTGTATGAACCCCTTGACACAATCTGAAAAATGAGTATTATTGTATTAGGCACTTAACACAGAAACACAAAATGCAGGGAGGGCTACGATGAGTGAACAATTTGATTCCAGCCGTCCGATCTATGCGCAGCTGGTAGAGCGGTTGAAGGCGAAGATCCTTGCGGGGACATACCCGCCCGGAGGACATCTTGACTCGGTGCGGGATATGGCCGCAGCCGCAGGGGTGAACCCGAATACCATGCAGCGTGCGCTGGCACAGCTGGAAACGGAGGGGCTTGTCCGGACCGAACGGACGGCGGGCCGCTATGTGACGGAGGATACCATGTTGATCGAACAATTGCGTGCCGCGACCGCGGAAAAGTTCGCGGAAGAATTTCTGGAAAAGATGCGGGGCATCGGGTACAGCCCGGCGCAGGTCGCCGAATTGCTGGCCCGTCAGACGAAAGGAGAACCGAATCATGAGTGAACTTCTGACCTGTGAAGGGCTGACAAAACACTACGGCGCAAAAACCGCGCTGGACGGTGTGGATCTGCACATCGGCTTTGGGAAGATCGTTGGCCTGCTGGGGCCGAACGGCAGCGGCAAGACCACCCTGATCAAACTGGCAAACGGTCTGCTGCAGCCTGACAGCGGCAGCATCCGGATCGCCGGGATGAAGCCCGGCGTGGAGAGCAAGGCGATCGTATCCTACCTGCCCGATGCCGACTGGCTTCCCGGCTGGATGCGGGTAGAGCAGCTGGTGAAGATGTTTGGGGACTTCTATAAGGACTTCGATCCGGCCCGGGCGAATGAGATGCTGGCAAATCTGGAACTTTCCCCCAAAGACGTCCTCAAGACCCTTTCCAAGGGCAACCGGGAAAAGGTGCAGCTCATCCTTGCCATGAGCCGGAATGCTCGGCTCTATCTGCTGGATGAACCCATCGGCGGCGTGGACCCGGCGGCACGGGATTATATCCTGCACACCATCCTGTCCAATTACAGCAAGGACGCGACCGTCCTCATCTCGACCCACCTGATCGAGGATATCGAGCCGGTGCTGGATGAGGCTATCTTCCTGAAAGAGGGAACGGTCTTTGCTCACCGCAGTGTGGATGAGATCCGTGAGAATGAGGGAATGAGCGTGGACGCATATTTCCGGGAGGTATTCAAATGCTGAAAAATCTGTTGAAGTATGAATTCCGGGCGACCGGACGGACCTATGGCGGCCTGTATCTGGTCTGGCTGCTGGTTGCGCTGGCAATGGGGATCTCGATGCGGGACGAAGTCTGGGACAATGGCAGCAGCCAGATCTGGGCATACCTGATGTTTGCCTACTTTGCCATCGGGGTTGCCATCGGAGTGGTCTGTATTGTGACGATCATCCAGCGGTTCACCAAAAATCTGTTGGGGCGGGAGGGCTATCTCATGCACACCCTTCCGGTCCATCCAGAGCAGCTGGTTGCGGCCAAACTCATTTCCAGCATGGTCTGGGTGATCTGCAGCGGAGTGGTCGGGATCCTGTCCGTCCTTCTGATGCTGGTCGGCCTGGGCGCCTTCGAGGATCCCAAAACGGTCATCAATGGGGAGACGATCACGACGGGCTGGGGCGATGTCCTGAAATTCAGCTGGAAGGCGATCCAGAGCATCGGCGGTGAATTCTGGAGCGAGCTGGCGTGGATCATCGTCCTTGGTCTGGCGGGCGTTGCAGTCCTCATCCTCTGTATCTACGCCGCCTGCATGATCGGGCATCAGTTTAGGAACCATTCCACGATTGCCAGCATTCTGGCCTTCTTCCTGTTGCAGCTGATTCAGGGCAAACTGGATGCAGGCGGCGGGATCCGGGTGATCGTTGGCTCTGTGGCAGCGATGCCGATGGCTTATTCCGCCAGCGGCAATCTCTGGCTCGTCCTTCTTGTAACGATTCTGATCGGCGCAGTCTATTTTGTCCTTACCAGCTGGCTGATGAAAAATAAGCTGGATCTGGAATGAGCATAAAAACCAAACCCCGGCCGTTGCAGATGAAACATACTGCAAAGGCCGGGGTTTATGCGGGAAAATTATTTTGCGAGAGCGGCTTTGATGTTGGCAAGGACGGTATCGCTGCCCTCACAGCAGACAAGGATGACTTCGCCGGTGGGGGCTACGGTGACGGTAGCGGCCTTGGCCACGAGGTACTGATCCTCCAGATAGTGCTCCATGGATTGCTGCTCGCTGGCAACGTAGGCCTCCAGTGCTGCCTTTACCTCATCGGTCTTGCCCTCGGCAGGCTTCACGATGGCAACGGCGTAGCTGCGCACCATCATGCTGGAAATGCTGGCGGCAAAGGCGGTGTACTGGCCGTCCTCCAGATTCAGCAGGGGCATCAGGATGTCCCGGATCTCTTCGTTCAGCTGGTCGGGCTCGTACTCGGCGCTGTAACCGTCAATGGCGGTAAACTTGCCGTCCTCGCCCTTGGTGAAGATCATATCGTACTCGTTGTCCTCGTCGCTGCGGGCGTCGTGGATGATCTGGGCGTAGTCCTTGGGGGTGGAGCTGTCGGCCTTGCTTCCGCCGGAGCAGCCCACCAGAGTAAACAGGGTCAGCCCTGCCAGCAGGGCGGCGATGAATTTTTTCATAGTATTGCATTTCCTTTCATAGTGCTGTGTGTGGAAGGTGCAGCCGGGCGCACACGTTACAGGTATTGTGTGCCGGTTTTGGGCTGCTATTCTGGATACGAACCACCGCACCGCAAAATTGCAGGGAAAAAGTAACAGTTTTATGAACAGCGCCCGCTTACAGCATCAAGGCGTCCAGATCGCCATGGTTCACCGGGGTGGACAGGATGATCTGGGTGCTGGTGGTGCCCAGCTTCTGGAACTGCAAAATCAGGTGCTCCAGCTGTGCCATGCTGCCGCAGCTGACCTTGACCAGAAAGGTGTACGCACCGGTAACGTGGTAGCACTGCAGCACCTCGCGGCTGTTCTGCAGCAGTTCCAGAAAAGCATCCTGCTTGGAGGGGGCAACCGAAAGGCTGATAAGCGCATCCACATACATCCGGTCTGCCGGACGGTTCAGCGTGACGGTGTAGCCGCTGATGATGCCGTCTGTTTCCAGCTTATGGATACGGCTGGAGACTGCCGGGCTGGTAAGCGACACCTGCTCCGCAATTTCTTTGACGGGCATCCGTGCGTTTTTGGCCAGAAGGGTGAGGATTTTGCGGTCAAGATCGTCCATGAGAAGAGCCTCCTTCAAAAATATGTTGGATTGTATAAAATTTTCTGAAAGTAAAGTTTTTATGTTGTGCAAACCCACGGAAATGGAATAAAATTTCGTTTCTGAAATTCTATGTTAATTATATAAAGTTTTTGCAAAAAAGTAAAGTATTATTTTAAAGTAAAATCCGAAAATCCTGTTTGACAAGAAAAGAAAAACGGGTATAATACATCATGCAAGGCAGCGCGACGAATAAAAGTCTGCCAATGATATTGAGATTCACCACTTTATATACTTTCCCACCCCTCTATACACAAAAACCCGCTGCCAGGCGGGTTTTTGTGTTTGTTGGGGCTTTTTTTCACAAAAGGGAGTGGCGGTAAACCACGGACTTGAACCGTGGAGCAGCTGTTTCCGGTCACGACCCCACCCGTGAAAATGCAAACCCGGAAAGTCCGCAGACTTTCCGGGTTTGCTCTATATCAAAATATTATTCTGCGGAGGCTATTTAAATTGGATGCGCCTATCAGACCAGATAGCCCTCAAAGCAGTGCAGGTCCTCGGTTTTGACGATGCCTTCCAGATACAGCCCATCCTCCCGGTATTCCTCCACCTGTACGCTGCCGCGCTCCCGCATGGGGGCGGCAAGCCCCAGTTTGTCGTAGGGCAGCAGCACCCGGATGGTGTGCACCCGGTCGCTGAGCACCTCGTCCAGCTTTTGCAGCAGCTTGTCCAGCCCGTAGCCGGTTTTGGCGCTGGTCAGCAGAATGTCGGGGTCAAAGCTCAGGGTGTTGGGCTTGTCGCACTTGTTGTACACGGTCAGGCGGGGAATGTCGGTACAGTCCAGCCCGTCCAGTACCTCGTCGGTGACGGCGAGCTGTTCCTCGCGCTGTTCATCCCCGGCGTCTGCAACCCGGATGATCACATCCGACCATGCGGCCTCTTCCAGCGTAGACTTGAACGCCTCCACCAGATTGTGGGGCAGGCGGGACACAAAGCCTACCGTGTCCACCAGCAGCACCGCCATGCCGCTGGGCAGCACCAGCTTGCGGCTGGTGGGGTCCAGTGTGGCAAACAGCATATCGGCCTCGGCTACGCTGGGGCCGCACAGGGCGTTCATCAGGCTGGATTTGCCCACGTTGGTGTAGCCAACAAGGCTTACCACAGGCATCCCGGTCTTGGCGCGGGCCTTGCGGCTCTCGCCCCGGCGCTTTTCCATCTCGGCCAGCTTTTCGGCCAGTGCATCAATGCGGGCGTGCACATGACGGCGGTCCAGTTCCAGCTTGGTCTCACCGGCACCGCGGCGGGCACCGCCGCCACCGCCACCGCCGCCGCCCTGACGGCTCAACGCCTCGCCCATGCCCTGCAGGCGGGGCAGACGGTAGCGCAGCAGCGCCAGTTCGGTCTGCAGCTTGCCCTCGTTGGTCACGGCGCGGCTGCGGAAAATTTCCAAGATCAGCATGGTGCGGTCGATGACTTCCAGCCCGCCCAGCGCGTTGGAGATGTTGCGGATCTGGCTGCCGGTCAACTCGCCGTCAAACACGGCGCATTCCGCGCCCAGCGTCTGGGCGGCAAGGGAAGCTTCTTCCAGCTTGCCGCTGCCCAGCACGATGCCGGTCTCCGGGGTCTGGCGCTTCTGGGTGATCTGCGCCACGGCCTCCATGTGGTTGGCCTCGCACAGGGCAGAAAGCTCTGCCAGACTGCGCTCACAGTCCCACAGCCCCTGATCCAGTGCCAGCAGCACCACCTTTGTGGGAGGGGTCTCGGTCAGAATATCATAAAGCTCGCTCAAAGTAAGTCCTTTCTGTTATCGTAGCGTTCTTTTGTCAGCAGATAGCACCGGCATTCCACCGGTGTGCCGTCAAATTTGTGGTAAACGTCGTTGTGATGGTACACAAAGCCGGCCTTTTCCATCACCCGGCCGCTGGCAGGGTTCTGCACCGCGTGGCAGCAGGTGAGGAAGGCACCGCCCACCTGATTGAACCAGAAATCTACCACAGCTTGCAGTGCTTCGGTGGTAAGGCCCTTGCCCCACCACTTCTGCCCGATGCAGTAGCCCGGCTCCCAGATGCCGCCGGAGAGTTCCAGCCCCGGCCACTTGGCCTTTTGCTGCGGCTCACCCAGCAGGGCGTTGTATACGGAGATGGAGCCAAACACCTGTCCGGTGGCCTTTTCTACCATGGCCCACTGGTAATAATCCGGGTTCGGATACAACTCTGCCCACGCCGAAAGCAGTTCCCGGGTCTCGGCAGGGCTTTTGTGCGGTTCCCAGCGCAAAAACCGGGTCACAGCCGGGTCATTTGCCCAGTTTTCGTACATCTGCGGGGCGTCCTGCGGCAGCAGACGGCGCAGCAGCAGACGGTCGGTCTCCAGTTCAGGTGTGCCGGTGTGGCGCATGATCCATCCTCTCCCTTTTCTCAAAAGTTATCCCTAAGATAGCACAAAAACGGCCACGCTGCAAGCGAAATCAAGAAAACCGCTTGACCGGATGGGTGAACTACGATAAACTGAAAGATGAAGTCTTTTTATAGGGAAGGGAAAGTATCGATGTTAGATGTGCGCAAACTGTTAGCCCAGCGGCCGCTGCTGTTCGATGGCGGTATGGGTACCTATTATAAAGCAAAGCCGGGGCAGGAGTGCGAGCAGGCAAACCAGACCGACCCCGAGGGCATTCTGGCGGTGCACCGGGCGTATCTTGCCGCCGGAGCGGACGCCATCAAGACCAATACCTTCAGCCTGCCGCGTCTGGTAGCGGCGCAGCAGCTCGGCTGGGAGCAGCTGGCGGATGCAGGCTGGCAGCTGGCAGTAAAGGCCGCCGGGGAGACCGGCGCGGCAGTGTTTGCCGACCTTGGCCCCGCACCGGATACCGAAAATCTCCCGGCGGAGCAGGTGTATCTTGCTGTGGCGAAGCGCTTTGCGCTGCTGGGTGCACGGAATTTTCTGTTCGAGACCCTGAGCGCCGAGGACGGTGTGCTGGAAGCGATTCGTGCGCTGAAGCAGACCGTGCCGGAGGCCTTTGTGCTGGTATCCTTTGCGGTGCTGCCGGACGGCTACACCAGGGAGGGACGTTACTGTGCTGAGCTGGTGCGCCGCATGGCACAGAGCGGCGTGGTGGATGCCGTGGGCCTGAACTGTGTATCTGCCCCGGGCGCGATGCGGGCACTGGTGCAGCAGCTGGGGGATGCGGGACTGCCCCTTTCGGTCATGCCCAATGCGGGCTACCCGGTGGTGGCGCGGGCACAGGTGCGCTATCAGGGCAAGCCGGAGTATTTTGCCCGGGAGATGAGCCGCCTTGCCAGTGAGGGCGTGCGCATTCTGGGCGGCTGCTGCGGTACAACGCCGCAGCATATTGCTGCCCTGCGCACCGCGCTGGATGCTTTGCCGGAAGCGCTGCCCGCCGCCCCGGCGGCAAAGCCCGCCGTGGCCGCAAAGCCTGCAGTGGAAACGGACGATGCCTTTTTGCGCAAGCTGCGCGCCGGACAGCGGGTCATTGCGGTGGAACTGGATTCCCCCAAGGACGCCGACCTGACCGCGTATCTCGAGGGTGCCCGCCGTCTGCAGGCCGCCGGTGCGGACCTGCTGACCATTGCAGACTGCCCCATTGCCCGAGCACGGATGGATTCTTCTCTGGTGGCCTGCCGGGTGCACCGGGAGCTGGGCATGAACGTACTGCCCCACATGACCTGCCGGGACCGCAACCTGAACGCCACCAAGGCGCTGCTGCTGGGACTGTACGCCGAGGGCGTGCGGGAGGTACTGGCCATTACCGGCGACCCCATCCCCACCGCTGAGCGGGACGAGGTGAAAAATGTGTACCAGTTCAACTCCCGCAAGCTGGCGCAGTATATCGTTTCGCTGGCCGGAGAGGGACGGGAGATGCCCAGCCCCATCACGGTGTTCGGTGCGCTGAACCTGAACGCCCGCAATTTTGAGGTAGAGCTGCGCCGCGCCGCAGAAAAGCTGGAAAACGGCATGAGCGGCTTCCTTACCCAGCCGGTGCTGTCGGCACAGGCGGTGGAAAACCTGAAAAAAGCCCGGGAGACGCTGGGCGAGCGCGCAAAAATTCTGGCGGGCATCCTGCCGGTGGTCAGCCAGCGCAATGCCATCTTTATGGAAAACGAGGTCAACGGCATCCATGTGGATGATGCCATCATCCAAAGGTTTGAGGGGCTGGACCGTGCCGCAGGCGAGGAGCTGGGATTGGAAGTCTCAGTGCAGGCTGCCAAGGCGGCTGCGCCCTATGCAGACGGCTTTTACCTGATGACCCCCTTCAACCGGGTGGCGCTGATGGAACGGCTCATTGCCCGCCTGCGCACCGAGGTGACGGGCTGAAAAGATAAAACGGGAGGAACACGCTGTGCCCTGCGAAAAACCATTGCTCAGCATCATTGTGCCGGTGTACAAGGTGGAAAACTATCTGCAAAAATGCATCGATTCCATTCTGGCACAGACCTTTACGGACTTTGAGCTGATCCTTGTGGAGGACGGTTCGCCGGACGGTTGCCCTGCGCTGTGCGATGCCGCTGCCGCGAAAGATGCCCGCATCCGGGTGCTTCACCAGAAAAACGGCGGGCTTTCTGCTGCCCGCAATGCCGGGCTGGATGTGGCAAGGGGCGAGTGGATCGGCTTTGTGGATTCCGACGACTATATTGCACCGGAAATGTACGAAACACTGTACAAGGCCGTGCAAAGCACCGGGGCAGACCTTGCCCTGTGCGATTACGCTGCGGTGGACGAGGCAGGCATACCCTGCCTGCCGCCGTACACCGGGCTTGCACAGCGGATCTTTACCGGGCGGGAACTGCTGAAAAGAGCCACGAATACGATGGCGCAGCCTGCGTGGAACAAGCTGTACCGCCGCGCTATCTTTGCGCAGCTGCGCTACCCGGAGGGTAAGCTGAACGAGGATATTTTTGTGCTCCCAGAAATCTGTCTGAACACCAAAAAGGCCGTGGTGGTGCCAAAGGAGCTGTATTATTATGTGCAGCGCGGCAGCAGCATTATGAACGGAAGTAAAACGCTGCGCCATTTTGATGCTGCCGAGGCCGCACAGCGGTATTGGAACTGCCTCGTGGAAAACGAGGTATACGATGCGCTGGCAAATGCGGCAAAGTTTACGATGGGCAGCGTGAGCCGGGTGTACCGGCAGCTGCCCCCGGCGCTGCGCAAGGCACCCCGCAGCCGGGAAATGCTGCGGATGCAGTTTGATGTGGTGGATCGGACGCGGCAGTATTGTACCGTTCCGGCGGGACTCTGGCTGCAAAGCCTGCTGTTGCGGCTATTTCCGCGGGAATATATGTGGCTGCGGAACATCAAAGGCAGGGGAGAATTAAAAATCGCATGAGAACACGTTATTCGATCATCAATATGCTGTTTAACATCGGCGGGCAGTTTTTGACGATGCTGCTGTCCTTCATCAACCGGATGGTGTTCATCCGCTGCCTTTCAGCGGAATATCTGGGGGTCAACGGCCTGTTTACCGATGTGCTCAGCATCCTTAATTTTGCGGAGCTGGGCATCGGTACGGCTATGGTGTTCAGCATGTATGAACCGGCAGCCCGGGATGACGAGCAGAAACTGGCGCGGCTGATGAACCTGTACAAGTGGATGTACCGGGCGGTGGCAGTCTCGGTGTTGCTGTTCGGGTTGGTGCTGCTGCCGTTTCTGCCCTACCTCATCAAGGGCGGCGAGGGCATTGAACATATCACCCTGATCTATATGATATATGTGCTCGGTTCAGCAAGTTCCTATCTGCTGAGTTATAAAAATTCTATCTATCAGGCCTACCAGAAAGGCTATATCTGCGCAGGATGGAGTATGGCGTGCGAGTGCATCAAGACTGTTTCGCAGATCACAGTGCTGCTGTTGACCCGGAACTTCATCCTGTATCTGGCGGTTCAGCAGGCGATACAGTTTTTACCCAACATTATGGTTTCCCGCATGGTGGACAAGGAGTTTCCATACCTGAAGGAATGCCATGAGCTGCCAGAAAGGGAGGAACGGAACGGCATCCTGAAAAATATCGGTGCCATGAGTATGCACAAGCTGTCAACCATCATCGTGCGCAATACGGACAGTCTGCTGATGTCCTCCTTTATTGGCCTTGCGACGGTGGGCCTTTACTCCAATTACCGGTTGGTGATCAATGCACTGAACAACCTGATGGGAAAATTTGCTGTGGCTTTTTCCGGCAGTATCGGCAATTTTGCAGTAATGGAAAATTCGGACCGGCTGTATAAAATCTATAAGGAAATGGATTTTATGTTCTTTGTCATGTCCGCTTACCTGACCGGTGGGCTGATGATGCTGTTTAACCCCTTTATCACGCTGTTGTTTGGCGGAAGATACTGTTTTCCGATGACCACCGTGATGGTCATTGTGGCAGAGTTTTACATTACACGAATGCGGCAGACGAATCTGCTGTTCCGGGAGGCCATGGGGCTGTTCTGGAACGACCGCTACAAAGCGGTGGCGGAATCCATCATCAATCTGGTGGCCTCGCTTGTACTGGTGCGGCAGTACGGCGTGACCGGCATTATCTGGGGCACCATCATCAGCACGCTGTGTACCTGTGCCTGGGTAGAACCCTACATCTTTTTGAAGTATGGCGTTCAGGATGCATGGCAGAAGAAACTTCGGGATTATTTTGCAGAGTATCTGAAGCGCACACTCCTTACAGCAGCGGTCTCTGCGGCAGCGGTGCTGTGGGTGCAGCGGTTCCCGGTGGGCAATTTCGGTATTTTTATTCTGGATGGGCTGCTTTACACAGCTGTGTTCGCAGGAGTGATCGTACTGTTCTACTGTGGCAGCGAAGAATATGATACGCTGAAGCAGCGCGGACTGAAGATATTGAAAAGGAGAGCGGAATGAACGCAAAGGAGCAGCCCTTGATCTCGGTGATCGTGCCAGTTTATAAGGTGGAAAAGTATCTGCCTGCATGTCTGGACAGCTTGTTGGCGCAGACGTATCAGAATTTTGAACTGCTCCTTGTGGATGACGGTTCGCCGGATAAATGCTGGGAAATTTTGCAGCAGTATGCGGCACAGGATGCCCGGGTGTGTATTTTCCGCAAGGAAAACGGCGGGGTGTCCTCGGCACGCAATTTTGGGCTGGAGCAGGCAAGGGGCGAGTATATCTGCTTTGTGGATTCCGACGACCTTGTGCTGCCGCAGTATCTGGAATGGCTGTACGATGCTTTGTGCAGCTGCGGTACCCGCATTGCCATGTGCCGCTACCGCAGCATACGGGAAAACGAGACTCTGTGGACGGTGACGGAGTGCCCGGCACCGCAGAAAATCACGACGGAAAACTACTCGTGGATGCAGGAATGGAGCGGCGGGCACTGCTGGCGGATGCTGACCCACCGGGAGGTGCTGCAGGATGTCCGCTTTGACCCGGCGCTGTTCTACGGGGAGGATGCCCTGTTCTTTGTAACGGAATTCCTCAAGGCAGGCAGTCTGGCATTTTTGAACTGCCCGCTGTATGCTTACCTTGAACGTCCAAGCTCTGCCGTGCGGCAGGAGCCGAGCCTGCGCTTTTACACGGCGGCACTGGCGTGGGAACAGATCTGGCAGCTGGTAAAGGGGCAGCCGGACCCCTTCCGCAGCACTACGGAACAGCGCTGCGTCATGTCCTGCGCCGAGGTATATTTCCGGCTGGTCAACCAGCCGGAGCGGGATTCCGAGAAGGAAAAAATGCTGCTGAAAACAGCAAAGCTGCACCGTCATGCTGCGTGGGAGATTCCGCCGGGAAATCAAAGCCAGAAGCTGCAGGCGCTGATGGTAAGCTACTGCCCGCATCTGGGCGCAAAGGCATGGAAGCTGGTGCGGTGGGTGAAAGGTTTGAAAAACTGATTGACAAATCCCACAAAAAACGTTATATTCTTTTTATAAATGCGTTGAAAAAGAGTGTGCATCGTCTGGAACCGCACAGAGAGCCGGGGGCAGCTGAAAACCCGGCGGGATACCGGCGGGGCACTGTCACTTTGGAGCAGGAGCGGTGAGCCTTGCCGGTAAGCCGCTTTCGGGTCTGCCCTACGTTACAGGGGCATCAAGGGGCGCGGAGGCTTCCGCGCAATTTGGGTGGTACCGCGGTCATGTATTTACAGCCGTCCCATGGAACGCTCCGTGGGGCGGCTTTTTGCGTCCCACTTCATCAAATTTTTTGGAGGACACTATGAAAGAGCTTGCAAAGCAGTACGATCCCAGTCAGGTGGAAGATCGTATCTACCAGTTCTGGCTGGACGGCGGCTACTTCCACACGAAGGCCGATCCGGACAAGAAACCTTATACCATCGTGATGCCGCCGCCGAACGTTACCGGTCAGCTGCACATGGGTCATGCGGTGGATAATACCATGCAGGATATCCTCATCCGCACCAAGCGGATGCAGGGCTATGCCGCCCTGTGGGTGCCCGGCACCGACCACGCCTCCATTGCTACCGAAGCCAAGGTGGTGGAAGCTATGCGCGCCGAGGGCCTGACCAAGGAGATGGTCGGCCGCGATGGTTTTCTGGAGCGCGCCTGGGCATGGAAGACCAAGTACGGCAACCGCATCGTCAGCCAGCTGAAGAAGCTGGGCAGCAGCTGCGACTGGGAGCGCGAGCGCTTTACCATGGACGAAGGCTGCTCTGAGGCTGTCAAGGAAGTGTTCGTGCGCCTGTACGACAAGGGACTGATCTACCGCGGCAACCGCATGGTCAACTGGTGTCCCCACTGCAACACCTCCATTTCCGACGCTGAGGTGGAGTACGAGGAGAAGGACGGCAGCTTCTGGCATCTGCTGTACCCGGTCAAGGAGACCGGCGAGATGCTGGAACTGGCCACCACCCGCCCCGAGACCATGCTGGGCGATACCGCCGTGGCCATCAACGGCGAGGATCCCCGCTACGCCCATCTGCACGGCTGCCATGTGGTGCTGCCCCTGCTGAACAAGGAAATCCCCATCGTCTGCGATGAGCACGCCGATATGACCAAGGGCACCGGTGTCGTGAAGATCACCCCCGCTCACGACCCCAACGACTTTGAAGTCGGTCTGCGCCACGACCTGCCCATCGTGCGCGTGTTCACTTACGACGGCCACATGACCGGCGCTGCCGACAAGGCTGCAGCCGATGCCCTGTTTGCCGCCGGCAAGAACACCGTCAACGAGCCCCATGTGCTGGATTGCGGCAAGTATGCCGGCATGACTACGCTGGAGGCACGCAAGGCCATTCTGGCCGACCTGAAAGAGGGCGGCTTCCTGAAGGAGATCGAGCCGCTCAAGCACGAGGTGGGCACCTGCTACCGCTGCCACTCCACCATCGAGCCCATGATCTCCAAGCAGTGGTTCGTCAAGATGGAGCCGCTGGCAAAGCCCGCCATCGAGAGCGTGGAGAAGGGCGAGATCAAGTTCGTGCCCGAGCGCTTTACCAAGAACTATATGAACTGGATGAAGAACACCCGCGACTGGTGCATCAGCCGTCAGCTGTGGTGGGGCCACCAGATCCCGGCTTGGTACTGCGACGACTGCGGCGAGACCGTGGTGGCAAAGTCCGCTCCCTGCACCTGCCCCAAGTGCGGCAGCGCAAAGCTGACGCGGGACCCCGACACGCTGGATACCTGGTTCTCCTCTGCGCTGTGGCCCTTCAGCACGCTGGGCTGGCCCAACGAGGACAGCGCCGACCTCAAGTATTTCTACCCCACCAATACGCTGGTCACCGGCTACGACATCATCGGCTTCTGGGTCAGCCGCATGATCTTCTCCGGTCTGGCTTACACCGGCAAGGCTCCGTTTGATACCGTCTGCATCCACGGCATCGTCCGCGACAGTCAGGGCCGCAAGATGTCCAAGAGCCTTGGCAACGGCATCGATCCGCTGGAGGTCATTGCCCAGTACGGCGCGGATGCCCTGCGCTTTATGCTGGTGGACGGCTCCACCCCGGGCAACGATATGCGCTATATCGAAAAGAAGGTGGAGGCTGCCCGCAACTTTGCCAATAAGCTGTGGAACGCCACCCGCTTTGTGCTGATGAACCTGCCCGAGGACTTTGAGCCGGGTCTGCCCTGCGAGGAGCTGCTGGACATGAGCGACAAGTGGGTGCTGACCAAGCTGAATCAGGTGGCCGGTGCCATGACCGACAATCTGGAGCACTACGAGATGGGTCTGGCCGCTGCCAAGATCAACAGCTTTATCTGGGACGTCTACTGCGACTGGTTCATCGAGATCGCAAAGCCCCGCCTGAACTCCGGCGACGCACAGCAGGCCGATACCGCCCGCCGTGTGCTGGTGTATGTGCTGGATAAGGCGCTCAAGCTGCTGCATCCCTTCATGCCCTTCATCACCGAGGAACTGTATCAGGCTCTGCCCGGCTCTGCCGAAACCATCATGACGCAGGCTTGGCCCACCTTTGACGCCGCTCACAACTGGGCCGCTGAAGAGGAAGCCTTTGAAAAGGTGATGGATTATATCAAGGCTGTGCGTACCATGCGCACCGAGATGAACGTGCACCCCGCTAAAAAGACCAGCATGATCATTGAAACTGCCGATGCAGCCCCCTTCCAGAACGCACAGGTCTATCTGGCCAAGTTCGCCTTTGCCACCGATGTGACCTTTACCGAAAAGTACGAGGGCAGCACCGACGGCATGGTGCAGGTGTCCACCCATGCCGCCCGCGGCTTCATCCCCATGATGGAACTCATCGATCGTGAAAAGGAGCTGGCTCGTCTGAACAAGGAAAAGGCCAAGGCTGAAAAGGAAATGGCCATGTTTGGCAACCAGCTGAACAATCCCAAGTTCGTGGAGCGTGCCCCGGCGGCTCTGGTGGAGGAAATCCGCACAAAGTTCGCCAAGAGTCAGGACAAGCTGGCCAACATTGAGCAGAGCATCAAGGCTCTGGGTTGAGACTGTGGAACGCTATAACGATACGGAACGCACCTCGCTGTGGGTCATTGCGGGACGTGTGGTCTTTACCGTTGCACTCATCGCCTGTATCTGGTTCATCTTTTCCAACTCCATGGCGGTGGCAACGGTCTCCACCGACTCCAGCGGCCGGGTGCTGGCGTGGATGCGCATCATCCTGCGCCGCTTGGGGCAGCCGGGGCTGGCAGAGCATCTGACCATGCACATCGTGCGCAAGCTGGCACACTTTTGCGAGTATACGCTGGAGGGCTTTCTGCTCATGCTCTGTATGCGGGTGTACAGCCGTCACCCGCTGCGGCATATCACCGTGCCCATGCTGGGTGGTGTGCTGACGGCGCTGACCGATGAGACCATTCAGCTCTTTTCGGAAGGACGCAGCAGTCAGGTCACCGATGTGTGGCTGGACTCTGCCGGTGTTCTGGCCGGCATCCTTGTTGCCATCGTACTGCTGTTGGCCTGCGAGGGACTGTATTATCACATAAAAAGGAGACACGAATGACCATCCAACAGGCAAATCAGTATTTTGCAGCTCTGCCGGACGGCTTTGCCGACCCGGCGCAGCTGGGTGCGCTGTTGCCCGCCTCGGTGCAGCAGGTGCAGTTCGTGGGCGTAGCAGGCACTGCCGGTAAAACGGCGGTGGCGCGTCTGCTGACGGCCATCCTGCACGCGCAGGGGATCCGTGCCGGTGTCTACCATGCCGGGTGCGAGCCGCTTGCTGCCCGCATCCGTGTGGATGGCAAGCCGGTGGACGAAGCACTGCTGTGCCGCGCCGCCGATGCCCTTGCCGCCCATGAGGAGCTGCCCTTGCAGGCGGCAGAGCTTGTCGCCGCTGCGTACTGCTTTGGCGAGGCGGGCTGCGCGCTGGCTGTGGTGGAGCTGCCGGACGCAGGTCTGGCTGCGGTGCTGCCAAAAATGCCGGTGTGCGCCGTCACAGCGGTGGGGCCGGACGGCGTGAGCCGCTCGGTGGAACGTCTGGCTGCATTGGCAGGCGGCGTGATGCGCAAGGACAGCATCTGCGTCACCGCGCCGGAGCAGCCTAAGGCTGTGCTCAGCGAGCTGATCGTGGCTGCGGGCAAGTGCGGCTGCGAGTTGGTAGTGCCCGACCCGGAGGATATCACCTTTTTGGAGGCGGAGCAGTTCGCAAGCCGGGTGGACTACGGCGGCTATACGGTGCCGCTGGCCTTTCTGGGGCGTCACGCCGCAGGCAATGCCGCCATGGCGGTGGAGCTGGCACTGGCGCTCTGCCGCAAAGAGGTGGACATCTCCGATGAAGCGATTCTGGATGGCATTGCCGCCGTGGACAACCGCTGCAGCATCCGGGTGCTTTCCCAGCGCCCGCTGGTCATTCTGGATGCCTGCCGCACCCCGCAGCAGGCTGCCGCGCTGCTGCGCGTGTTGAACATGGCCAAGGTGCGCCACATGAGCGCTATCATCGGCCTGACCGAGGAGGAGGGGGCGGAGGCCTTCTTCTCCGCGCTGGAGACCGGCCTGAGCCCTGAGGAACAGAAAAAGGATAAATCCACCATGCCCGGCATGAGCGAGAGCCCCTTTGATAAGGTGTATCTCGTCACGCCCGCCGGTGTGGAGGAGCAGCTGACCCGGCGTCTGACCGAGAAGGCAAAGTATCACTTTGACGCCCAGCTCTGCACCAGTCTGGACGAGGCGGTGCAGCTGGCGCACGCCAACACCCGCCGTGGGCTGCTGGTCTGCGGCAGCGAGGCGGCAGCGCTGGAAGCTGCCGAGCTGCTGGCAAAGGCGTAAGCTGCCGACAGCTTTTTCTAAAAAATAACCCGAAGATCCCGTACACTGAAGTTATGTGTACGGGATCTTTTATTTTGCAAAAAAGGAGATGGACAAGCAATGGCAACGGTGACTTTCAGCGCGGCAGGGGAGACCCTGTACGCCTATCTGGCGGGCGAGATCGACCACGATGCCGCCCAGAGCCTGCGGATGCAGCTGGACGATGCACTGGTCAGCCGCAGTCCCCGCACCCTAATTATCGACCTTGGCGGGGTAGGGTTCATGGATTCCTCCGGCATCGGGCTCATCCTTGGGCGGCAGCGCTGCGCCCGCGTTCTGGGCACGACCCTGCGGTTGCAGCACGCCCCCGCACAGCTGCAAAAAGTCCTGCGGCTGGCGGGAATCCCCTGTACGGAGAATATAGAAAAGGAGAATGCGCAATGAAAGCAGAGAACAGCACCCGTGTCCAGTTTGATTCCCTCAGCAGCAACGAGGCCTACGCCCGCGGCGTCACGGCGGCCTTTCTGGCGCGGTACGATCCCACCGTGCCCCAACTGGCCGACCTGAAAACCGCAGTGTCCGAGGCGGTCACCAATTGCATCGTCCATGCTTACCCGGAGCATATCGGGCCGGTGTGCATGACCATAGCGGTCTACCCCGACCGGGAGGTGCACATCACCATTACAGATAAGGGCATTGGCATCCCCAATGTGGAGCAGGCCATGCAGCCGTTGTTCACCACTGGCAACCCGGAAGAGCGCTCCGGTCTGGGCTTTGCGGTGATGCAAAGCTTTATGGACAGGGTCAAGGTCACCTCAAAGCCCGGTAAAGGTACAAGGGTGCTGCTAGTCAAGCGTTTGTCCCGGCGGGAGCCTACATAAAAAGGAAAGGCGGTCCGGTATATGGTAACGGATAAGACCCGGCGGGAAGCATTCATCACGCAGAATCTGGGGCTGGTGCACGCCTGTGCGGGCAGATTCCGTGGGCGAGGCATGGAGTATGACGACCTGTACAGCGCGGGCTGCGTGGGGCTCATCAAAGCCTATGATAATTTTGACGAGAGCCGGGGCGTGTGCTTTTCCACCTATGCCGTGCCGGTGATCCTTGGTGAAATCAAAAAGCTGTTCCGGGATGGCGGTACAGTCAAAGTGAGCCGCTCTCTGAAAGAACTGGGAATGCGGGTGCAGGCAGCACGGGAGCATACTATGAAGCTGTGCGGCGCAGAGCCTACCTTGCAGCAGCTGGCAGAGCAGTTGGACGAACCGATAGAGAATGTAGCCCTTGCCATACAGGCCGCGCAGCCCGCCATGAGCCTGACCCCGGAGGGCGGCGAGGATGGAGACCGGCAGCTGGATATCCCGGTGGAATCTCCGGAGGAGGAACTGGCAGACCGGATCAGTCTGGCGGAGGTGATCGAAGCGCTGCCAGAGCAGGACAAGCAACTGATTCGTCTGCGCTTTTATGGCAACCGCACCCAGAGCGAGACTGCAAAAGCACTGCATACTACACAGGTACAGATCTCCAGGCGGGAACGTAAGATCCTGATCCGGCTGCGCGCCCGGCTTTTGGAGGAATAAGGGAGGAAGTGTCTATAAAAAATGTAAAAAACTGGGCAAAAAGTCAAAAGAATGATTTTGGCGTAAAAATTGTAAAAAAGTGCTTGCTTTTTGAAGGATGCTGTGCTAAAATACATTACTGTCAGGCGGACGTCCGACAGAATGAAATACTTCAAAAACGACGTCAAACGGAGAGATTCGACAGAATCAAAAATGAATCTCAAAAATCTTTCAAAAAAGTGCTTGACAATTTATCACGAAAGTGATAGAATAAATAAGCTGTCAGCCACTAAGGCTGCGGCGCACAGGACCTTGAAAATTGAACAATATCGAAAGAACTTGTAACGGAACCTATTTTCGTGTTGGAAAAACACGGTAAACAATTCCAAACAAAAGTAATTCACACAGGACGCAAGCGATTGCGTGCTGAGCGAAACAAGATTTAACACTTTTAAGTGATAAATATCATTTATAAAGAGTTTGATCCTGGCTCAGGACGAACGCTGGCGGCGCGCCTAACACATGCAAGTCGAACGAGCGAGAGAGAGTTTACTTTCTCGAGCGAGTGGCGAACGGGTGAGTAACGCGTGAGGAACCTGCCTCAAAGAGGGGGACAACAGTTGGAAACGACTGCTAATACCGCATAAGCCCACGACCCGGCATCGGGTAGAGGGAAAAGGAGCAATCCGCTTTGAGATGGCCTCGCGTCCGATTAGCTAGTTGGTGAGGTAACGGCCCACCAAGGCGACGATCGGTAGCCGGACTGAGAGGTTGAACGGCCACATTGGGACTGAGACACGGCCCAGACTCCTACGGGAGGCAGCAGTGGGGAATATTGCACAATGGGGGAAACCCTGATGCAGCGACGCCGCGTGGAGGAAGAAGGTCTTCGGATTGTAAACTCCTGTTGTTGAGGAAGATAATGACGGTACTCAACAAGGAAGTGACGGCTAACTACGTGCCAGCAGCCGCGGTAAAACGTAGGTCACAAGCGTTGTCCGGAATTACTGGGTGTAAAGGGAGCGCAGGCGGGAAGACAAGTTGGAAGTGAAATCCATGGGCTCAACCCATGAACTGCTTTCAAAACTGTTTTTCTTGAGTAGTGCAGAGGTAGGCGGAATTCCCGGTGTAGCGGTGGAATGCGTAGATATCGGGAGGAACACCAGTGGCGAAGGCGGCCTACTGGGCACCAACTGACGCTGAGGCTCGAAAGTGTGGGTAGCAAACAGGATTAGATACCCTGGTAGTCCACACTGTAAACGATGATTACTAGGTGTTGGAGGATTGACCCCTTCAGTGCCGCAGTTAACACAATAAGTAATCCACCTGGGGAGTACGACCGCAAGGTTGAAACTCAAAGGAATTGACGGGGGCCCGCAC
>ERZ507027.80-NODE-80-length-98441-cov-10.430437_pt1 | contig 98441 bp, 105 predicted proteins | sample MGYA00513163_ERZ507027 | MGnify/ENA metagenome assembly ERZ507027
GTGTATTGATGGAAAATGAAATTTGCCGAAAGGTGTGTGAAAAGAATAAATATAATAGTTGGATGAAACTGATTGGAAATTATTGTTTTCAAGTGGTGTAGGATAAAATAGTGGCTTGTGAAAAGCTGATTTTGATGTTAAGATGAAATTGGGATAGGAGACATTTAGGAACCTATCCTGACATAGCAAAGAATGGAGGCGAGAATGGACGTGGCGAAAGAAGAAATCGTGAAAACAGAAGAATTGGAAACACGTTACGAAAGATACAAGGGTATCTTAAAAGACCTTACCATCATGAGCGATGTGTTTATGCGGAATGTATTCAAGAAACGGGAATGTACAGAATATGTTCTGCAGGTAATTATGAATAAAAAGGATCTGAAAGTGATTGATCAAGTTCTGCAGAAAGACTATAAGAATTTGCAGGGGCGTTCAGCTATTCTGGACTGTGTTGCCAGAGATTCTGAAGGCAAGCAGATGGATGTAGAAATCCAACAGGACAACGAAGGGGCATCTCCCAAAAGAGCAAGGTATCATAGTGGTCTGATGGATATGAACACATTAAATCCAGGACAGGATTTTGATGACCTTCCGGAAAGCTACGTGATTTTTATCACCAGAGACGATGCACTTGGATACGGACTTCCGATTTATCATATAGACAGGAAAATCGAAGAAGTCAGTGAGAATTTTAAGGATGAAGCTCATATTATCTATGTAAATTCTAAGAAACAAGAGGATACAGAATTAGGCAGACTGATGCATGATCTTCACTGTAAGAATGCAGAAGATATGCACAGTAAGATACTTGCTGACAGAGTATACGAATTGAAGGAAACACAGAAAGGGGTGGAATTCATGTGCCGTGAGATGGAACAGATTTACAGTGAAGGTATTGAAAGCGGTGAAATGCAAAAAGCAAAAGAGACAACGATTGCCCTTGCAGAGATGGGTTTACCTGCTGACAAGATTGCTAAAGCCGTTAAGATTGGCGTCGATGTCGTACAGAAATGGATTGATGAGAGCATGAGTGTTGCACATTAACAAATACTGAATTTCAAAGAAGCTGCCAGAAGATATGATTTTCTGGCAGCTTCTTTTTAAGAAATTGGAACACAAAGAAAAAGTGCTTTCTCAGAATTGATGTGAATAGAAATTAGGAAGCAAAACAATGCGAAGAGATTGTTCACTCGTGCAACTGGAAGACATGTTGGATAGAAATTTATTTATAAGAATTAGTAAGAGCGGCATTGTAAATTTAATGAATGTTGATTCTTATAAAAAAGGAACAATAAATATAAATGGATAAGAAATAAATGTTGCAAGAAGAAGACGTAAAGATTTCGAAATCGCATTCCAAAGATATGATCTTGAATTTAGAGGGGAATAAATGGAAATAGGAATATTATATTTATAGTAGTAAATAAAGCTTTTAATGATTAAGCTTAATGGCATAATCGACATAATCTAAGAACATTGCAGTAATTACTCATGTAAATGTCGTAAAGCTAATATATAATTTAGTCACTCGATAACAAAGTCGAGAATATACATAAGGAGGAAATGCCATGAATCCTAGTATTTCACCAATGGGAAACGGATGTAAATTATGTGCAGGATGTACAGGGTGTATGTTCTGTGGACCATCCGCAATTGCTGCAGCGGGTGCAGCAGGCTTTGTTGGATTTTTCTGAGTAATAAATCATAACAAGCAGAAGACTGGAAGTGAGATTTTACCGCTAGATAGTAATAATTCTCACTTCCTGTTCTTTCTATAAAATAATTACAGATGATAATAGAAATAAGATTGATTATATTGTAGGTTAAACAACAATAAGGAGAAGGTATGTATCTGAGATTAATTAACGTAAAAGCAATAGAAAGACAAAGAGATTCTTATATTCTTGTAATAAATAACCGTTATGAAAAGATGGGTGAATCATTGTATCGCATTAACAAAGATGCTTTAGAAATTATACGTAACCTAAATGGGACAAAAACATTTGATGATCTAGTTGACATGATGATCAGTTGTCATTTAGAGAAGAAAGAACAGGCTAAGTATAAATTAAATAATTTTTTGAATGAATTGGAGAAAAATCCAGGAATTTCTGTGGAGTATTTAAAAAAAACAAATCCAATAGAAATACCAATACTTGGAAATGGAAAAACACAGTATCCATCAGCTATTTCTGTAGAAATTACACATAGGTGTAATGCAAAGTGTTTGCACTGTTATGGAGAATATTGTGCAACGAATGCATTTAAAGATAATACAGAGGAAATAAAGAAGTACTTAAGGATGCACGTAAAGCAGGGACAAGAGTAGTAGAATTTACAGGTGGAGAAGTCACGTGTCATCCGAGGTTTTTAGAAATCCTGAATGAAGCGTATAATCTTGACTATTCATTAGTAAGTATACTATCGAATGGTTTATTTTGGAATAAAGAATTGTTCTCACTGATTGCAGAACATAAGGAGCAGACAGTTGTACAAATCGATTTACACGGAGATAATGATGATTATATAAATTGGTTTATGGGAACACAAATACCCAATATTACTCACCGTGTTAAAGACACAATTATGAGAATTAATAATTCAGGAATACTGATGAGAGTTGTTACAATGGTAACACCGCAAAACATTGACCAAATTGAAAATATTGCAGGATGGGTAAAAGAAGCAGGTATCGAAACTTATGGTATATCAGCAATTACTCCTATGGGAAGAGCTGATTTAGAGGATAAAAATAATTTGCTTTTAAAGACATTAGAACAACATGAAAGGGTTGGTAAAGTAATAGAAAACATTAATACCCGATATGGAAAAGGGTTTTTATATAAAATTAAAGACGGAAATAGCAACGCAAAGAATTGTGGAGCATTTACATCGAATCCTTCAATAACGCCAGAGGGAGAAATCAAATTTTGTGCAATGGATAACCAGACAGTGATTAAATCTTTGGGAAATGTATTTAAAGAGGATATCGGACAGTTGTTTTCAAATAATTATCAATTAATGAATATGATTCGTGGTATACAAGCTCCAGATTATACAAGTAAAGAATGCTCAGGGTGTGAAAAAAAGTACTTTTGTAGTTATTGCATAATACGTGGGTTAGTAGCTGCTAAAGAAAAAGGCTTTGAAAATTGTGCATGGTATTCCCAATATATACCAAATGAGTTTAGGAGGCTGTTAATATAATGACAAATATTATTTCTATTTACAATCTTTCAAAAGCGTTTGATGGTAAGAAATTATTTCAAAATTTTAATTTTACTGTCAAGAAAAATTCTGTCCATGCCTTGATAGGAGCAAATGGAGCAGGAAAAACTACACTATTGCGTTTACTCACCGGATTATACGAACCAGATGAAGGAAAAATATCTGTATCGGGTAAACATGCAATGTTGCTTGAGAATGATTATTTATATGAGGATAAAACAGGTTTGGAGAACTTGAAAATCTTTGGGTTGTATTTTGGATACTACGTAAAGGACTATAAGAAATATAGTGATTCATTAAATATTACAGAACATTTATTGAAACGTGTTAGTACGTATTCAAAAGGAATGAAAAGAAAATTGTCAATTCTAATCGTTATACTAATCAACAGTGAGATTATTTACCTTGATGAGCCAACATCAGGGGTAGATCCGTTGTCTCGTGTTGAAATAAGAAAGATTATCCAGAAACTAAAGGAAGAAGGAAAAACAATATTGATTACATCTCATGATTTAAGTGAAATTGAGAAAAGTGCAGATTATGTCACTATGATTGAAAATGGTAAGGTTGTTTTCAATGAGGATATAGATAACATAAAAGGGACAACACTGGAAGAGTTATTTATAAAAGAAGGTGGAGATTATGAATAATATTAAAAAAGCTGTTTTTTATATTATATTTAAGAGTAAATCTACAATTTTTAATATGTTAGGAGTAGGAGTGCTTGGGACACTGATGTTGGTTGTATTTCAACAGGATCAATTTTATTCAAAAGGAACAGATTATCTTATTTTAGTTTTTTTTGTAGTTCTTTTAGGATGTACTCTTCTTCAGGCAAATTCTATAATAATAGATTTGACAGTGAAAGATAAAATGAGTAAACGGATGGAGTTTTTTTTAGCATCAGGGATTGATTTAAAGTTTATTATTAAGGCCTACACAATACAAATTTTAAAAGCATCAATTATAATTCCTTTTATTATATTTGTATTAGGTTATTATCTCATAGATTTTAAAATTTCATTTTTTGGTATTATAGCCTTTTTTATATCGACAGTAATAATGAGTTACACTGAAGTTCTATTTTTCAATACAATTACATTTTCTGTAGAAAAATATAAGTTATTTAAAAATATGGTCTTTTTTGGAAATTTTTTTCTGATTTATATTAGTGCTATGTGTGCGAATGAAATTGTTGAATTTGTATCAGGTTTAAATATTAGTATGTATATTTTTATTATTATTCTGAATATAATTGGTGCGACAATTTTAGCTGTTATTTCTTTCAGAAAGATTTCTAAATTAGACAATGAAAGTGTTGTAAGGAGTGTTGGACAATGGATTTGACTATTATTAGGATTCATGTGAAAAAAATTTTAACAGGTAATTTTGTTTTTATGAGTCTAGTAGCAATTATTTTTGGTATATTAACCTTATTTAGTAAAGGGCAGGAAAAAATAATTGGCTCATATACTTATATTGATATGCTTTGGAAGGGGTATATTTTTTTATATATTATATTTGCCTGTGAATTAAGTAAAAAATCAACGCATAATCGCCGGGAACGCCCAGTTCACGGGCATCGCGGCGGGTCGAGGGGTCGGTTTTACTACCGGATTACTACTTTTGAGGGAAGGCCTTGGGATGCGAGAGACCCCTATAAGACCACATTCATGGCATTGAAGCATGAAATCAGACTATCAATATGGCGGAAACAGAAAGAGACCCCCGGTGTGGAGAAGGCACCGGGGGTCTCTTCGCCCCAGAGGAAGGAATCTGGGAGGAGTGGAAGGGATACGGGGAGCTGCGGTTCTGGGTGCGACCCGGCCATCCATACAAGGCGGTTACGAGTATATCACAGGCCGAGGCGCTTGCGCATGGCCTCACGCATCTCCATCATCTTGTATTCGCGGCGGTTCTCGCCCGCGAACTTGATTGGTGCGCAGCGCTCCAAGATGCGCGTGAAGATGCGCGGCCATGGGGCGTCGTCGGCATCGGACTTCGTAGCGATGTTTGGGTCGAGGTTCGTCGTGACGACCATCGGCCTGCGGTTCTTGTAACGTGAGTCGATGATGTCGTAGACATGCCCCATGACGTAATCGGTGCTGCGGTGCGCCCCCAAGTCGTCGATGACGAGGAGGTCATACTTGAGGAGGCGCGACTTCGCGTTCTCGCGCTCGTTGAACGGCACCGACTCGATGTGGGTCACGATGTCCTGCACGCTGGTCTGCAACGCGGAGAACCCGAGGTCGATGACCCGGTTGGCGATTGCCGAGGCATAGAAAGACTTACCTGTGCCCACCTTTCCCCAGAGGAGCAACCCATTCATGTCATCGCGTGAGAACGTGTCGGCATAGCCCTTGCAGATGGCAGCTATCTGGGGCGTCCTGCCGTCATCGGCATCGAAGGTGCATCCACGAAAGAAGGCGCATCCGGCGAAGCACTCAGTGCGCGCTCTCTCGATTTTGCGCTTCCGCTCTGCGGCAAGCTCGCGCTCACGGCGCTCCGCCTCCGCACGCTTCATGCACTCGCAGGGAATCGGCACGATTGCCGTGTGTCCGCCGAGAAGTTCCGTGGAAAGGCGCATTTCCTTCGGCGTTCCGCATCTTCCGCATACGAGCAGGCCATCTGAATTACGGTAATCATCATCGGCGATGGTTTCGGTAAATTTCTTCATTGTTGGTCAGTCCTTTCTTTTCTGAATTGCTGAGAGCCGTTTTACGGCCATCAGATTGCACATCAGTCCTCGGGGTGAGGAAGATGGCGTTAAAACGCTGTGTACGCGATTCTGTTCGCGCGGAGGCGTATGTCAGTACGTCCCGTCACAGAGCATTTCCTGAGCGGTGAAGTAATCGCACCCGTGTTTCTCCATGACCTCCTCCGGTGTCATCTCGCGCCGACCGGGATTCGATGCAAGGGGTTTATGCGAGGTCGCTTCGCGCTTGGCGTCTCTTCTGGCCCAGTTGCGGATGGTGGCGAGGTGGTTCTTGTAGCTCTTGCCGGAGCTGTCCATGTACGTGCTCAGGCGGTCGATGCGCTCCTGCCAATCATCGGGGAACTCGGCCTTGAGTTTCGAGAGGTCGGTGTCCGTCAGTTTGACGTTGCGATACCGCCCATAGGTGCCCTTCTTCTCGAGAGCAGCCTTCGCCGGGGCGGTCGCATATCCATCGGTACTTGCTCCCTTTTTACTTTCTCCATTCGTATTTTCTTCTTTAGTATTTAATTGTGGTTGGTTTCCCACATGTGGGCTATCCAGTTGTGGTTTACCCACATGTTGATTTTCCACATGTGGGTTTCCATCCTGTGGGTAATCCGAGAAAGTCCAAAGCCAATCGACGATTTTGCCCTTGTCATCACGTATGCGCTCTCGCGTGAGATAGCCATTTGTCTCCAATTCCTTGATGGCGGAGCGGATGATGCTCTCCCCATCAGATGGAAGGATGGAGGTTAAGCCTGTCGTGCTGAAATTCCAGTTGTCAGGAAGCGAGAGCATGGTGCTCAGGAGTCCCCGCGCTTTGAGTGACAGGTTGCTCTTGAACACTTGGTTGTCGATGACCGTGAAATTGCTCTTGTGTGCTTTACGAAGAACCGCCATAGATGTTTTCCTTCCTTGCGGGTGCCTTGATGGGAGCCGTCATGCGACGGCGTTTCCCGTCTCTGTCAACGTGTACCAGTTGCGGTAATCGGGGTCGAGACCGCCATATTTGCGCTCGGCGATGAGACCGCCTTCGCGAAGCTCCCTCAAGGCCTCTGTCGCCTGACGGAGGCTCATGAAGGGGAACAATTTCCAAAGGTACTCGGGCGACACATGCACGTAAGCGCGACCGCACGTCTTGAAATGACCGGCCTGCGACCCGTCGGGGAACCGCATCAGGTGCGCGATATGATTGAGCACGACTGCGGCGCGGACGCCGTGCTCCGCCGCCACGTCAGCATCGAAACTGACCTCCATGTAAGTGCCTCCAAACGACAATACCCCGTGGCGATTGCGGACACCACGGGGTATTTCTATATATTTCCCGCCACGAGGGCTGAGAAAGCTAAGTTGTCCGGTTCCGCAATAAACCTCGATACCGAGGATACACCATTCGGCGATGGGATGCACATGACGCGGCGGTTCCATATTTCCACCACATTTGTAGTAAGATAGCATCCTACAATGCTTGCAATATGACATATCGCTCTCCACGTATCCTTCACACACCCATTTAATTATTTATAGGGACACGCGCGAGGGGTAGCCGAGTGCCAAATCGGTCGGGAATGTGAAATGTGGGTGCCGAAAGCGCCGAGGTGTCGTATCATCGAGTCAGTCCTTTCTGCTTGATGAGTTGCAGCAGAGACGGGAGACCCGCAGGGGGAGGCATCTGCCATCCGCTGCGGGTTTTTCCCTTTTGCGGCCTACCAGTCCGCCTGCTTCTCATCCTCGGCCATGTCGATGGTTTCCGGCATTTCGGTCACATCCTCGACCGCATCGGGTTTCCCTGTGCGCTTCGGCTTCGAGGAGCGCTTGAACGCGTCAAGCGCCTCCTTCGCCTCCACAGGCGTGCGAGGGTCGGTGACCGCCATGAGCCGGATGTCCTCGGCGTTGTCGGCGAACCAGCCTTGCAGCCCTTCGAGGTCGATGGCGGTCCAATCCGCACCGAGGGTCTTGAGTACGGTTTCGCCGATTGCCGCGAGGGTCGCGGCTTTCCACTTCCTCGCCTGCTCGCGCTCCTTGGCGGCGGCTATCTTCCTCTGCTCCTTGAGTGCGGCGGCCTGTCGTTTCAGCTCATCGAGCTTCCCGTCGATTTCCGATACCGTTGCCATGTTAGGTCCTTTCCGTCTATTTGCCGACATGAGCCTCCATTATATGCCAGAGTCGGTTTCCCACCCTTTCAACAGCCTGCGGGTCGGGTTGGGAACCCTCCGGCCATTGAAAGCGTGGAAAACCGACAGAGGTGGTTGCCTTGTTATCATTGTAGTATAGTGGTATACTAGCAATGTCGTTTTATATACGGTATCTGCCGTTTACAGGCCGGTGCCCGTCGGGAGAGGAGTTCAATCCATGGGTTTGAGGGACATGTACAGTGCCGGGGACATCATCGAGTACGAGGGGGGCGGGCGCGACTACCTCGTGTCAATCGAGGGCGAGGAGGGGCTGTGGGTGAACGCCTGCAATCCGTCGTGGATTGAGCGCGGCCTTCGCTCCTTCTGCGACGAGTGCCGCCCGTTCTTCTCCGACCGCTTATACGAGGGTGCCGAAGTCGTGGGTCATTTGGGCGGGGGCACCGTCGAGGATGCCAGTCGATGGTACGAGGAGAACAAGGCGTTATATCGGGGCTGAGTGTGTTACGATGGACGGGCCGTCTCCTTTCTTGACGGTGGTTGCATATGGGGACCGGCGGGGCGCTGACGCGCACCCCCGGTCCCCTTGTCCGATTGGAGTCAAATCATGGAGAACCAGAACGACCAAGTGCTCGTGACGCGCAAGACGTTCCTCACGGGCGGTCAGAAGGCGGGCTACCTCTTCGCGGGCCTGCTCGGCGGTGCGGGATGCGCAATCTTGGCGTCCCTGTGCAACATGGACGCGCCGTACCGCTCCGATTGCACGAAGTTCGCGCTCATCGGCCTCGGCATCCGAATCGCGCTGTCCGTCATCGGCTACATCGCGATGCTGCCCCTCTTGGCGCTGCCCTACTAGCCTGACGCAATCGAATCCCACCGATACGGCACCTCGGGTAAGACCGGCGATGCGGTGGAAAAGAGTATCGCGGCCAAGATTGGACCTGAGACGGAAGTGCGCGGCCACGCTTCGAGAAGACCAGACGTGATAGGGCGTAGCGCTGACGTGCAACGAGAAGCTTGGATGGATTTCGACATACATGAAGATGCCCGCACGGAAGGGGTCGCGCTTCGGCGCGGCCCCTTTTCTCATGGGAGGGGAGGGAAGGCGGGGAGAGAGGAGGAAGGGGTGACGGTTCCAGCGAGGGAGACGCAGCAGACATGGCGGCTAGTTCGCATGGGTGACGAGAGAGGGGAAGGGCAAGGATAGGGGCTTAGCCCCTATGACCCATGTTCCCTGCGGGGGCGACATTGTGGAGAGGGTATGTAGGAATGTAGTTTACTACAATGATAGTATGATAGGTTGCTATAATTAAGGCACGGTAAGACCAAGAGAGAAAGGAACCGGATATGTTTACTGCGGATATGGCTCGCGATATGAGCGGTGACGGAAAGGTGATGGAAGCGCTTGAGCGCTGCGAGCGCAGGATTCGCCAAGACGCGGAGCTGGGGGAGAGAGAATCGTGTCTCTTCTATTGCGACTGCATGGATGGGGCGAAGGAAAAGGCCCTCGAAATCCTGCGCCAGCGCGGGTTCGAGGTCAGGATGCATGTCAGCTACAGCGGCGGTATTCGGCAAACTCCCGCGTTCTACGCCTTCTGGTAATCAGGTGAGGGGCATCCGAGAGGGTGCCCCTTTTCATGGAGAGAATATGTAGTATTATGGTTTGCTATATTGGTAGAATGACATATTGCTATAATTGAGTCACAGGCAACCGAGAGAGGAAGGAACCGGATATGAGCCGCGAGGAAGAGTACAAGCGGAAGTGCCGTCAGGTGAAGGATTACTACCTTGAGGAAATCTGCGAGCACGAGGATGCGGGATGCCTCGGGGATGCGGAGAACGCCCGCAAGTGGCGGAGGGCGGAGCTTGAGGAGCTTGACCGCCAGTACCGCGATGGCGAGCCGATGACCGGATGCGGCATCGCGTTGCAGTAGGAGGGGATGTTCGAGGGGCACCCGAGGGGGTGCCCTTTTTCATGGAGAGGATATGTAGGATTGTAGTTTGCTACATTAGTAGGATACCATATTGATATAATTAGGGCACAGGCAATCGAGAAGAGAGGAAATGACATGTTGCACATGTTGGAGAAGGGCGGGTACCCGGAAGGGCATCGCTACTGGTCGAACGCGACTGCGGACCTCACCGCCCCTGATGGGCGCGACATCGGGCCGGAGGAGCTTCCCGTGCAACTCAGGCGCGTGCTGGACGATTTGTGGTCGGACGGCTACGGGGTGGAGTGCTACCTTGTCGAGTGGGATGGGCGGTACTGCGTCCAGCTCTCCGCCATGTATGACGGGAGCTACGCAGCGGACCTCGGCATGGGCTACCCGGAGCTTGTCGAGCTGGCTCGCGGACGTGCGGAGGAGTTGGGAGCCGAGCGGCCAGACCTCCATGTGGTGTTCGCGGAGGATGTGGACCTGTGGGAGGCCATCACCGAGATATGGGTGGTCATGCCGTGGGACGTGGATGCAGACGCCTTCCATGAGGTGGCGGATTGGTTCAATTCGCGTTGCTACTTCAACGAGTAGCCGGAAATGGAAACGCGAAGGGCACCACGGTGGGTGCCCTTCTTCAAGTACCGAGACGTATATATCGCGCGATGGTGAGGGCAGGGCATATACCCAAGCGAGGGCATCCGGGAGGGTGCCCTTCTTTATGATGGATATGTGGATACCCGTCTTACTACATTTATAGTATTGTAGTTTGATACAATACTATTGACACAAGCCGATGAGGAAGGGATTGGGACATGGGGAAGATGGACGAGACCGAGAAGTATACGGTTGCTGGTCTCTGCTTCGGGGCGGTCGGCATGTTCTTTTGCGAGGATGCCACGGTGTGCGCTCGCGTCTATGGGTACTGCGACGGCGCGGTGGTCGAGTTCTGCCTGGGAATCGCCTGCATCGTCATCGCGACAGTCTCGCTCTACATCGCCGGTATGCTTCGAGACCGCCGCATCCAAGCGGAGTTCGCCCGCCGTCGCGTCGAGCGCGAGCGCCGCAGGGCCGAACGGGAGAACCGGGGATGGTGACACCGTGGGGCACCCGAGAGGGTGCCCTTTGGCATGTGGCTCATATAGATAGATACTAATCTATCCTGATGGTATTGTGGTTTGATGTGATAGCACCTAGATAAGAGGTCGGGGAGGGGATATGCCGGATATGCGCGAAGGCGATTTGGGGACAGCCGCCTGTTACCTCATGGTCGAACGACTCGCCCTGCAAGCCGGGGTGGAAAGCCCCTTCTGGGACGAGGCCTCGTTGCTCATGAGCGGCTGCGAGGAGCCTTGGTACAAGAAGCCTCTCACGCCATGTAGGCTGCGATTATTCCTCAAGCGGTACGGCGGGAGCCTTCTTGACGATGGAGAGCAGTACGGACAAGCCGCGTTCGTGTTCTCGGATGTGATGCGTCTGCACGGCATCCCCTTGGGAGGCGGGGCAGATGGCTTAGGTGCGCTCTACGTGAGGCGGGCGGAGTCGGTCGCGATGACCGTGGCCTTCCTCGCCACCGGATGCACCCTCGCCGATATGGCGGCAATCACGGGGCTTGGGGAGGAGGCGGTTGCCGAGCGCATCACGCGCACATGGGACGGCGATGCGCCGGGGCGGATATACGGACTCGCCCATGCCGCGCACCACGACCGCATCCCCGAGACCTTCGCATCATCAGATGACCTTGACGAGCCTTGGGATGATTGGATATGCCCATGTCGAGGATGACGAGGGAACTTCATCCCCTCGGACTCCCCAGAGGCATCGCCCTCCCCGTCGATTCACGGCTGCGCACATGACTCGACGGCTCACGCGATGGATAATGGGGGCGCATGGCATACACGGTTCGAGAGGAGACCGACATGAAGATACCGGCGAGCAAGGTACCGGCTCAGGTGTGGGCCGACAGGGCGAGGGCGCATTACGGCAACTTGAAGAAGATGGAGAAGGACGTCCTTGGCTATTGGGAGGAGAATAAGCAGGTCTACCGGATGAATGACGCGCTTTGGGACGAGATGTCGATTGACGAGGCGGAGGAGTTTCCGATGTCGCTGTTGGACAGGCTGCCTTACGATTGCGTGTTCATCCAACATCGCGAGACGATAGAGTTTCCCTTTGTTTTCAGGGGTCACGAGCTGAGCGGCACGGTCGAGCGCGAGGGCTATTTCTGCTTTCGTGACGCCGAGGGATTTCACATAGCCGCCCTCAATGGACAGGTCGATTTTATGATGGGAATGGATAACACCATCGCTCCGATACCAATCACACTTGAAGATTATAAAAGCATCGGTGATTGCAAAGATGCCGCAGCCATTGGGACCTTGGCGATAGCCGAAGAGGCGAAGATTGAGATGGCGGTGGAGACCGGCATCGTAGCCAAAGATGATAGTCTCGAAATGGCATCCAGATTGCAGATGGAAGCGGCAGGGGTGTCTGATATGGAAAAAATTCTCGGCACCCTCATGTACATTTCCTCCAAGGAGGCCGATGTGCGCACGGTCTACGTCCCCCAGAAGAACCAGACCCGCAAGAGCCGCCAGACCGATTGCACCGTCCATGACGTGGGATTCCGCGTCGCGCCGCAGCTCGGGGAGGTGCGCCGCGTCTACGAGCATGAGGCGAAGGGTCAGGATGGCGGCAAGACCGGACGGCATGTGGCACCCCATGTCAGGCGCGGCCATTGGCACGGGTACTGGACCGGCCCGAGGGAGAACCCCACCGGCCTCGAAATCAAGTGGGTCGCGCCGACAATCGTGAATGGCTCTCGTGGCGAGCTTGAGGGAACCGTCCATGAGGTCGGCGACCGTGACGGGCGATACACCCTCAAATCGACCCAGAGGGAGTGCGGCAGGGCAGCCGAGCAGCTGAACGGCGCGGGTCGTTCCGAAGAGCAGGCCCGAGATGGAAAGTCCGACCGATGACGCTCTGTGCGCATCTCATGGTATTGTGGATTTGCATCATTGTTGCTTTATAGTCTGATATAATCATATCCATATAGCATCATCTCGACTTGGAAGGGGTCGCATGGAAGAGGAGGAGCGCACGTTCACGCCCGGTCAGGCGGAGGCCATGGACGCCCTGCTGTCTGGCCGCAACGTGTTCCTATCGGGAAACGCGGGCACGGGCAAGAGCTACGTGCTCAACGCATTCATCGAGGAGCTTGAGGAGCGCGAGGTTCCCTACCTCGCCATGGCCCCGACGGGGATAGCCGCGCAGAACTTGCATAACGGCACGACCATCCACCGCACCTTGCAGGTGGGTTTCGGCGTGCTCGACCCGCACGACGAGAACAAGAAGACGCTCACGCGCAAGGTGCTCAACAAGGCCGAGGTCATCATCATCGACGAGGTATCCATGTGCCGCATCGACCTGTTCGAGCGCGTCATGAACATGGTGCTCGCAGCCAAGCGCGTCTCGGGTAGGAAGCAGGTCGTGCTCGTGGGCGATTTCTTCCAGCTCCCGCCGGTCGTGACCGATGATGACCGCAAGGTGCTGATGCAGCTGTGGCCGGGGAACGATGACGGCTACGCCTTCAAGTCGCAGCTGTGGAAGGGCATGGATTTTGAACCGCACGTCCTCACCGAGGTTGTGCGCCAGAGCGACCCCGAGTTCATCGGCCAGCTCAACCGCGCTCGCATCGGCGATAGGGACTGCATAGGCTACTTCAACGAGCGTTCCATCTCCGACCGCAAGCGGGCACCGGAGGATGACCTGTGGCTGTGCGCGACGAATCGCATGGCATCCACCATCAATGACGAGCGCGTGGGGGAATTGGAGCGCATGGGCGCGAGGGCGCGGACGTATACGGCGTACTCCTACGGAGATGTGAAGCCCTCGGACAAGCCAACTGACGATAAGCTCCGTCTCGTGGAGGGCGCACGCGTGATGCTGCTGGCGAACATGCCAGACCACGGTCTTGCGAATGGCTCGCTGGGGACCATCTCGGAAGTCGGGGCGGATAGCGTGATAGTCGAGTTCGATGACTGCGAGTACCCCGTCGAGGTGACCGAGAAGGAGTGGAAAGTGCTGAAATCCTCCGTGCGCGACTTCATCGGCGATGACGGCAACCCCGCGCAGGAGCTAGTAACCGACACGGTGGGGTCATTCACGCAAATCCCTCTTCGCCTCGCGTTCGCCATCACCATCCACAAGTCGCAGGGCCAGACCTTCGAGCGCTGCGCCGTCCATTCCAAGGTGTTCGGCGCGGGTATGCTCTATGTCGCCCTGTCGCGCTGCACGACCTTCGACGGCCTCACCGTCTGGCCGAAGATAGAGCGCCAGCGCCTTTACGCTAACGAGTCCGTCATCGAGTTCTACGACTCCCTCGCCGCCAAGGTCGAGGAGGTACACGAGCCGTCTCAAGGCGCTCTGTTCGATGCGGATGCGCCTACGGCGGCGCTGGCCGCATCCACGGAGAGTACCGAGCCGATGAAACCGGGAGACGAGGATAAGGTCTACATCAAGTGCCCCGCGCACATCGCCGACCGCGTTCGAGGCTACATCGACGCGCTGATGGAGGGTGCAGTCGGGGGTGTATAATCGGTGCATCGCGGAGTCTATGGAAAGGAAATCGACATGAGCGGTTACGACATAAAGGTATACGACCCGAAGAGGTTGACTGGCGATGACGCGAAAGTTATGGAGGGCTTCGAACTGTGCGTGCAGGATGTGCTTGATTCGCTTGACGAGATGTCGCGCAATGGGTTCGAGAACGATAGTGTGCCATTGTTCAACGAGCTGTATCGTCAAGTGGCTCGTGACATTAGATATGAGCTTAATGACCTCCTCAATGATACGAAAATCGAACTCACCGTCTCCCTCATGGAGGCCGAGCCGGAACGTTACGCAACCGATTAGCCGCCATTTTTCCGATTCCACCGATACGGCACTTCGGGTAAGACCGGCGATGCGATGGAATAGAACTGAGAGGCAGCGCGAGGCACCGATTAGATATGGAACGGAGCGGCCACGCTTAGAGTAGACCAGACTTGATAGGGATAGGCTACGATAGCTTGGATATGCTACGATTTGTGACGCAACGACCAGCTTACACGGAAGGGGTCGCGCTTCGGCGCGGCCCCTTTTTCCATGGACGAACGGAAAGAAAGGCAGGGAGGGAGGAAGTAAGGGTGACGGTTCCAGAGAGGGCGAAGCCACAGACATGGCGGCTGGTCCGCATGGGGGACGAGAGGGAGGGGGCGAGGATAGGGGCAAGCCCCTATGACCCAGTTCCCCGCGGCGGCGGCCTTGTGAAGAAGGTATGTAGGAATGTAGTTTACCACATTGATAGCATGATAGGTTGATATAATTAAGCCACAGGCAACCACGAGGGAAGGAACCCCACCATGAAGTACAAGGGCATCGAGCTTGAGGGTCTGGACAAGGATGTCAAGCTGGCGCACAGCCGCTTCACGGAGGCCGACGAGGGCACCGACTGGATTGACAAGTTGCTCACCTGTGACAAGGCCGCGCTCACGCCGACCCAATTCCACGAAGTCAGCGCCCTCAGCTCCGTCATCAATATGGACTACCAGATTTGCAACGGCGGCATCGGCCAGTACGTCGGCAACGGCTACCACGAGTACCGCGCTCCGTATAGCGATGACGATGTGGAGCATTACGGGGCGGTCGAACAGGTGTATATGCTGCGGGCGCTGGCGGATTTCGGCGACAACGTGTTCCCGTATGCCGACAGCTGCAATCGCGAGGTCCGGCAGTGGGCGAATCTCTTCGACCACATCGACTTCGATTCGGTTGACTATTACGACGAGGTAATCGGTGAGTATGTCTCACCGGAGGCGGTCGAGGAGTGCGAGCAGAGCTACTACGGCGGCGTCAGCGACCATGTGGGTCTGCTCTGCGAGGCATACGCCCAGTACCTCTGCAAGTCATACGGCATCGACTAGATGGACGATGGAAGGGGCATCCCACGGGGTGCCCCTTCTCCTTGGCACAGACTCGGCTCACCCGCGTGTCCATGAAAAGGGTTGTGTGCGATATATGTAGGTTCCTACTTTGCCATATTTGTGGGTTGGTAGTTTGCTATGATGATAGCGGCACAACGGAAAGGACACGCCATGGGCAGCTACTTCCACGTCATCGAGCGCAAGGTCGGCGGGAACCTCGACGCGTTCCGCCGTGAGCTTGGCCGTCTCCGCGAGAGCGGGCACTTCCACCGCGACCGCCATGAGCGCATTATGCGCATCGCCAAGACGGTTGGTTTCGGCCACATCGTCCGCCAGTGCCTCGTGGACACCGGGCACCGCGCCGGTTGCGAGGTCCATGTCCTCACGAGCACGGGAATCGTCCTCGTGTTCAACGCGCATTCGCGCAAGCTCATCACCGTCCTCGTGGCGCGTCCGGGTCAGGTCGCGCGTTACTACGAGCCTTTCGGTGAGGATGTGCCGGATTGGCTGATGAACCGGGCGTATGAGAACACCTGCGTCCGTCATCTGAACTACTAGGAGAAGGGAAGGGAACGACACCATGGATTACTACTTCTTCATCAAGCTGCGCCGCAAGGTGCCCACGCGGAAGCACAAGCTGGGCATGGACACCGCTGTGTGCCGCGCTCAGAGCAAGGAGGCGGCGGTGGCGCAGCTCCTACCGGAGATGCGGGATTGCGTCGAGTACGTGTCCCAGCGCTGGGCGATGCGCGATTGCTACCCCAATCCGAAAGGTATACTGAGGGACGAGGTTATCTAGCCATCAAGGGAAAGGATTGACATATGGCTGACAACAACGTGGTTTATATGGTGGGCTGGTGCCCCGATTGCGGCAGGACCGTGGTCGTGCGCCACGAGGAGGAATGGACGTGCGGATGCGGGCATGACCTGCTGAACCTCACCTCCTGCTTCTCCCCCGCGCAGGTCGCGGATGCCGTCGCGCTGATGGAGACCGTCAAGAACGACGCTCTGCGCGAACCTGATGCCCACCGCCCCACGCTCGCCGAAGAGGCTGCGAACGCCCGTGCGGCTGCTGCGGCCTTGGCCGAGGAGGAGGCGCGTTGCGAGGATGACGGTGACGATGGCGCTCCCGACATCATCAAGGAGCTGTTCTGCGAGCTGTTCCGTGACGATGATTGCGAGGGTTGCCCCCTGTGCCGAAAGGACGGTGGCACGACCGACTCCGACGAGCTGCCCGGTGAGGGCGAGGTGCGCATGTTCATGGTTACGCCGACGCCGTTCCCGGTGTGGGTGCGCGGTGAGGACTGGGTGGATGCCGCCCATGTCTTGCGCGGCGACATCGAAGAACTCGCCATCGCCGGTTTCTCGGCTGCGGTGAAGGAGGGTTCGGTGCATCTCAACGCCGTGCCCGTCAGCGATGACGAGGATGCGCCGGGTATCGTCATGTTGGAGAAGGTCGTCCGCGAGTAGCGGGCCGGTTCATATGGTTGCGGGGCCGTGCCGCAGGTGGCGCGGCCCCTTTTTCGACCCGAGAGGGAGAGGACATGGAATCCAAGTACGATTACGTCGTGTTCGACATCGAGACCACGGGGCTTCACCCCGAAAGCGACCAGATTTGCGAGATTGCCGCCATCGGCGTGAAGGACGGCCTGCCGCAGGGCTTGTTCTCGACGCTCGTGGCGATTGAGGGGTCTATGCCCGAGGCTGCGGGGCGCGTCAACGGCATCACCGACGATATGCTCAAGGGCGCTCCCGCCATCGGCGATGCGCTCGATGCGTTCCTCGACTTCATCGGGGAAGACGCGGTGCTCGCGGGGCACAACATCGCCTCCTTCGACATCCCGTTCGTGCAGGCCGCAGCCGCCAAATCCGGTCGCGTCTTCATCTACCCCTATGTCATCGACACGTTGGAGGCGGCGAGGGAGCTGTGGCCCGACCTGCCCAGCCGCTCCATGGACAGCCTGCGCGGCATCCTCGGCATCGAGCGCACGGATGCCCACCGCGCACTGGCGGATTGCTATGACGAGCTTGCGGTCTTGAACGCCGAGCTTTCGGTCATCATGCAGTCCTACGCCCGGAAGATGGACTATTGCCGTGGCGAGCTTCTGCGCATCGCCGGTGTAATCGCCGAGGAGATTGGGGAGTAGGCGGTCGCCGTGGATGGCATGGACACCGTTTACAGCTTGGAGGTCTGGGTGCCGGACGGGGAGCAATGGCGCTGGTCCGCCATCGGCGCGTACCCGACCTTGGATATGGCCGTGGCCGTCGGCGAGGGCTTCCTGTCCGTCAAGCCCTACCGCGTGAGGCGGGTGACGGGTGTCGGTGGTGGCTTCCGCGACTTCCTCGCAGAGGAGGTCTTCGCCAACGCCCTGACCGGTCGCATGAGGCTCCTGCGCGAGAAGTTCGGCCATAAGGGGAGGGGATAGGACCTCCCGAGTCATGATGGAATTATGCGTCTCAATGTTTCCATCAATATTGTTTTGTAGTTTGCTATGATTGTAGATAGCAAGCGGCACCGGAGGTACGGTGCCGAGGACCATGGAAGGATGGTACGTATCATGAAGAAGGACGGGAACCGCCTTGAGGGCATCGGCGAGCGAATCGACGTGCGCCTGACCCTGCTTGAGGAGGCTCTGGGCATGACCCCCGGCGACCCCGAGATTTACGGCAACTGGATTGCCTCGAAGGCCCCCGAGCCGGAGAACGGCGCTGAGGAGGTCGGGGTCATCGAGGGCATGGATGCCGTGGAGGACGCGACCACCTGCTTCCCCCGCACGGAGGACGGCGTGCCCTTCTGCTGGGACTACCAAATCAAGGGCTTCTTCAAGGACGCCTGCTCGGCCCTGCGCCGCGTGCCCGGTACCCGTTCGAGCAAGCTGACGGCCTTCAAGAAGGTCATCGACGGCACCGTGTTCGTGGAGCAGCGCAGAATCCCGTTCCAGCTCCCCGAGGGTGCCGAGTGCGGTCGCTGCGAGCGCCCGCTTCGCGCCAGCTCCGCCTCCGGCGAGCGCGTGGCGCTGGCCGCATCCGAGACCGTCCCAGCCGGTACCGTGCTTGAGTTCAGCATCCTCGTGATGAACCCCAAGGACGCGGAGACCGTGCGCGAGTGGCTGGACTACGGTGCCCTGCGCGGCCTGTTCCAGTGGCGCAACAGCGGCAAGGGACGCTTCGAGTGGGAGGAGGTCGCCTAAGAGGACTGACCGCGCGACCCATATACGCAGATACGGCACCACGGGTAAGACCGGCAAAGCTGCGAGATGGAAAGGAAAAGCAGCGTGTTGAAGGGCGCTGAACCGAGAGGGATATGATATGTGCGAGGGGCCTCGACGCGAGATGAGACGGAAAGGACACGCTGCGACTGGCGGCGGAAAAGAATAGACGAGAGAGGCGATGGCTTGGCAGTGCCAAGACACGACGTGCAGTGGATTCGCACCGAAACGCACCGATACGAAGGGAGATGGAAAGGAAGAGCAATACGGGGCGGTGATTGAGAAGACGATTGCGTGATGCCGTGACCTGCCCGTTTCCCGCCTGACGCGCTGTGAGCCGATTTTAGGCGGCATCATCCGACATAGGTCATCTGGGACATGGGTGACATTCAAGACCCCACAGGAGCGATTCTGTGGGGTCGTTTTTTCTCACGGAGCCGCAAATCGGGGCGGCGGGAAGGCAAGGAGAGAGGGGAAGGGGGTGACGGTCACAAGAAGGGCGATGTTGCAGAGATGGCGGCTGGTTCGCATGGGTGACGGATGGGGGAGGGCAAGGATAGGGGCAAGCCCCTATGACCCATGTTCCCTGCGGGGGCGGCTTTGTGGAGAGGGCGTGTAGGATTGTAGTTTACTACATTGGTAGTACGGCACGTTGCTATAATTAAGCCACAGGCAACCGAGAGAAAGGAACCGACATGTTCGAGCCGAAGTGCGACTGGTGGAGGAAGATTAAGTGGGAGGACAAGACGGTCCTGTTGAAGGGCATCCTCTCCATCAAGAGGAAGGATTACGGCAGGTTCGTCGAGCTGGCGCTGGACGCGGGCATGAGGGAGGCGCTTGCCGGGGATTACGACGAGGAGTCGCAGAGCGGCGAGTTCTGGTTCGATGCCGAGAAGGAGGGGCCGCGCGGCATCCTCAACTGGCTCGGCTTCTCGGTGGAGGACGAGACCGAGGATGGCATTGATTTCGTCTTCTTCGAGGACAGCGGCATCGCCGCGTACAGGGATGACATGGGCCGCGCCGTCTTCGAGGCCTGCGCCCCCGTCATCGGGGCGGGTTCGGTCCTCGTGTTCATGGAGAACTGGGACGAGGCAGAGGAGAAGGACCCGCGCATCTGGCGCTATACGTTCGATGGCGAGAAGATGCACGTCCAAGGTGGTCGCTTCGTCTTCGACTAGGTGGCAAGAGGGGCATCCGCGAGGGTGCCCCTTCCTTATGGAGAGTCTATGTGGCATACTGTGTTACCATATTTATAGTATTGTAGGTTGCTATAATTAAAGCACGTTAAGACCCAAGGGAAGGAATCTACATGAAGCGCAACGACCTGAACGCCATCATCACGGGAATCGTGCATCGCTACATCGAGGACGGCTGGGTCCTTGAGATGGACAATGCGAGTTACAGCGATGTCGTGGGCGTGCATTTCCTCTCCCGTGGCCGCGAGCGCGTCGCCGTCGGCATCCGCCGCCCCGAGTTGAAAGAGGTGGCTGAGGACGGTCGCTTCGCGAATTTGCGGGGGTTGGACTCGCGCATCCTGTTCGAGTGCCGCGCCCCGAAGGGGTTCTTCGATTGGGTCGAGCCGGGGAACGTCATCAGCGAGCGTGTGTTCTTCAAGGTCGATGGTGATTGGTACGTCGATGATGCCCATGAGGCGGATGGAGCGAAGGCCAAGAGGCGCGAGAGGGCGAGGCGCGACTTCTACCGCAATGTCTCTTCCCGTTCATTCCACCCCACCAAGGCGTTCCTCGACAAGTGGGTTCGCGAGATGTACGGATGGAAGAACGTCAGACCCTCCGATGTTGTCATAGCGAAGGAGACTTGCGCAGAGGGGATTTATTACCGTGTGCGGAAGACCGTCGGCAATGGGGACTTCTTCTCGGTCACGAGCTTTGGAAAGCGCTAGGCGCGGCATGGGAGGGGCACCGGAAGACCGGCGACCCCTCCTTGATTTGTTGAAGGATTGGGAGGATGAAGAAGATGGAGAACCTTGTCGAGGACAACGGAATCTGCGATTGCCATTACCTGCTGACCATGCGTTTGGCTTTGCAAAAAGAGGTAGACAGCCCGTTCGGTATCAATTCCATATATGACTTGGGTGATTGGTGTGCTCCGTGGTGGCGCAAGCCCGTGAGCTACGCCGATTTGGATGCGTTCTTCGAGTCCCACGGGTGCGGTTGGCTCCGCCAGTCCATCGGCATCGGTAGTTGGCGCGGCGTGGCAGGGGAGGGTGAGAAGGCCGAGCGGATTATCCGCACGAGCCTTGAGCAGCATGGCCTCACGCTCGAACGGGCACGTGCCCGTTACGGCAAGAGGCGCGTCAGCGAAGCTAGGAAATGGGCTGAGACCGTGGCTTTCTTCGCCACCGGGTGCTCGTTCCTCGATATCGCCGAGGTCGTTGACAGGTCGGTGGCGCAGGTGTCCAAGGAGATATACGACACTTGGTGCGAGGATTATTACATCGGTTGCGTGGACAACATCGCCAAGTTGGCGTTCGACGGTTATCTGGTGCGCGAGCAGGGACTTGATGAAGATGGGGTCGAACCGGGCGAGGTCATCGTGCTTGAGGAGTACATGGAGGGCGTACCGCAGGAATCGCGCGGCCTTGGCACGTCCGACGTACACGGCGTGTAGAAGATATGGAGGTTACTACATTCCAATTATACTGGCATTGTAGTTTGCTATATTGGTAGTGCCGAAAAGGCAGGTAGTCATATCCGAGTAGATTGGATTCAGAATGGCAATCAACCGAGTCATCATCGAGGGCAATCTGACGCGCGACGTGGAGATGCGGGCCACCGCCAGCGGCCTCGCGGTCGCCGGGTTCACCGTCGCGGTCAACGAGAAGCGCAAGAACGCCGAGGGCGAGTACGTCGATGCCCCCGTGTTCGTCAAGTGCTCCCTGTTCGGCACCCGCGCCGAGAAGCTGTCCAAGTACCTCTTGAAGGGCGTCAAGGTCACCATCGACGGCAAGCTGCGCTACTCGCAGTGGGTCAAGGACGATGAGAAGCGCCATGAGCTGAGCATAATCGTTGACCAGCTTGAGTTCAGCGGCGGCAAGCGCGAGCAGACAGGCGATGCCCCCGCGACCCCTTACGAGCCGTCCCACGCGGCACCCGCCCCGGTCCCCGAACCCGAACTCGACCTCTATGACGAGGACATCCCGTTCTAGGTCCGGTCGTGAGACCCGTCCTATTCGCGGTCGGCTGGGCGTCCCTGATGCTGGCGGTCGTGCTCGCGGCATCCGGCATCGCCCACGACGCCGCCTACATCTTCGCGAGGAGGAAGATGACCCGCGCACGGGTGCTGCGAATCTCCCTCTTCGGCCTCCTCGCGCTCATCTTCTTCATCATCTCGTTCCAAGTCTGACATCTATGAAAGGTCCCGCATATGGCTATCTCGGATAAGGTCAAGGTCGGAATGGCGGAATACGTGGTCCCGGCCACCATCCTCGTGGAATTTGCGGCAATCGCCGCGCTCGCATGGCGTCTGGGCGGTTGGGTCTGGTCCGTGGCGGCGATGGCGATGGTCGCCGTCCTGCTCCTTTTCGCCCTCGCGTTCTGCAAGGCTGCGAAGGCCGCCGACCCCGACGGGGCCGATGACTGGTGGGGAGAGTGATGTGGATGAAGTCCAAGGGAGGGCATATGGCCCGGAACCCGCGCCCCATCGACGGGGGCCTCGCCATCATGGTGGCCGCTGCGGCACCGATGGGCGCTATCGTCTCCCTCGCCTTGGGCTGCTATATCGGCCTGAGCGCACCCGAAGTGCTCGCGGTCGCGTTCCTGTTCACCGCGCTGCTCACCATCTACGCCGTGACGGTTCGCGCCCTTTGCTTGGAATACCGCAAGAGCGGCCTCGCTGATTAAGCGACTCATGAATCAAGACATGAAAGGACTGATGTATATGTTCACGATTCTGTTCCTCAACCAGAAGGGCGGTGTCGGCAAGACCACCCTCGCCGACGAGCTGGCGTTCGCGCTTGAGCGCCGAGGCTCCACGGTGGCGTTCGTATCCACCGACCCGCAGGGCGGCTCCGTCCACGAGGTCTGCGATGACCCGGACTACGCCGAGTCCTGCGATTACCAGATTGTCGATACGGCGGGCGTCTTGAACGACGGCATGGGCGATTGGTGCCGCGCCGCCGACGTCATCCTCATCCCCATGCTCCCGAGCACGCGCGATGTGGAACCGACCATGCGCACCTATGAAATCGCCAAGGACTCCGGCACGGATGCGGCCATACGGCTCGTGGTCAACAACTTCTACGCGTTCGGCAAGCTCGATAAGCAGCTCGTGGAGTTCCTTGAGTCCGAGCAGGTGCCGGTCATCGCGAAGGTGCCCCGCGCGGTCGCCCTCTCGCAGGCCGCAGCCGAGGGCAAGTCGGTCGCGGAGCACAGCCCGCACAGCCACGTCATCCCGGCTCTTGAGGAGCTGGCAGATTCCATCATCAACGAGAAGGAGAAGAAGTATGTCTAACAACAGCAACGCCTTCATGGCCTCCGCGAAGAAGTCCAAGCGCCAGCAGGCCTCCATCCAGCACGCGCAGCCGGAGGTCGATGAGCTGGTGTGCATCAACGTCCGCATCCCGAAGTCCATGCACACGAAGCTCCAATATCACAAGGTGGAGACGGGTGAGAACATGACCGTCCTCATCAACCGCCTCCTCGAAGCCGAGTTTGCGTAGGCGGTGCGCGATGGGAAAGCGAATCGGGGTGTACAAGTACATCCATGCGCTCCCCCGCGATGCCTACGGGAACCGCTATCGCATCGGGGGCAAAATCCTCTCCCAGAAGTTCGGTCTGGGCACGGTCATCGGGGTCGCGCGTGGCGGCGATGGGCGCATCTGCGTCGTCTGCAACTTCCGCGCGGCCTACGGCGAGGCGGGCAAGTTTACCTCTAAATGGCGCACGTGGCTCGTGCCCGCCGAGGAGGGCGTCGCGGTCGAGGTGAAGGAGGAGGCGGATGTCGAAGCCCGATAAGCCCATATTCAACCAACAGGGCGGACGCGGGAAGCTCTACGGCCCGACTCACGGGGCGACGTACATGGGCACGTACCAGATGCCCGACGGCAAGATGGACCGCCGCATGTTCAACTGCGCCACCAACAAGGATGCCATCAGGACCTATACCGATTGGTGCGCCGACATGGACGCGCGAATCTTGGAGGCGATGAAGGAGAAGGTGCGGCCCAAGGCGAAGGCGCAACAGCCGAAAGAGAAACCTGCATACACGGAACCGTTCAAGAAGGACGAAGCGAAAGGAGCCGACATGGCGACAACGGCAGATGCGAAACTCGACAAGATTTACGTCGTGATGGTGGTCGGCGGCGTGGCCGTCGCGTGGTGCGAGTCATTCGACAAGGCGGTGGCCGTCTGCGACGCGCTCACCCTCGGTGCGAAGGCCAGCGGTTTCGCCGCCACCTACGATGTGGTCGAGGTCAAGAAGTGGACGGCGTAGACATGTTGAAGCTGAATTTTGAAAAGTCGATTTTCATCCCGACGGGTTGGCCGGGTTTAGATGCCGAACTTAACGGTGGGCTGCTGTCGAAGACCGTGACGGCTGTTCTTGCGAAACCCGGCATGGGAACATCCGCATTCGCGATGAACATCTGTCTTAATGCCGCCGCGCACGGCCATAGGTGTCTTCTCTTTACACATGATGGCGTCGATTTGTGCTTTGCGAAGATGCTTGCGTCAGAATCTCTCGCCTCCATTCATACAGCCCTGCGATTGCATTCTAATGCCGATGTCGTGAGCGATGAGATTCTGACTGCTTTAGAAGACCTCTCCAAATTGGATATAAAACTTCGTGATATTCCATCTACTGTAGTTGAGCTAGAGAATGTTATCAGCGAGTTTGCGTATGTCGATAATTCCGGGCGCGGGAAATCGACCGTGATTGTGGTAGACGGATTGGATGATTTTGATTGCAGCCCCACTAGCCTCTGCAACTGTTTGAAGAAGTGCGCGGACTCTTGCAATGCGGCGGTCGTGTTGACTGCGCACGGTTGGCACGATAGCGCTGATGTGAAGAATGCCATGGAGCGTTGCGATGCCGTTCTGTCAATCGCGCAGGATGAGGACGAGGCCGCGACGGAGCTGTCCATCCATAAGTGCCGATACAGTGGCCCCTTCTACTATGGCGGACATACCGTGCGGTTGGTGTTTCTACCGCGTAACGCGAAGTTTTACGAGTTGAACATGAGCGATGAGCATGAAGTCTCTTAGAAGAAGCATCGGCGAGATTTCCAGAAGATGAGAGGGTTGAGCGAGTTGAGCGCATCGAAACGTGAACGCAGACATGCCGAGCACAAGCGTTATTACGCACAGACCGCCTTCAAGTACGAGCGGCGAAGGTGGACGGATGACGAGGATAAGTTGGTTCTCATCCAGAGGATTCCCGATAGCGAGCTTTCACCAATCATCAAGCGTTCGATGAAGTCCATCTCGAACCGCCGCTGGCGTTTGCGCAAGGCGGCATCTGAGAACAAGCGAACCGGCAATGCCGGAGAGTAAGGAGATAGAAATGGAGAACGACAACCACCTGCCCGAGATGACTGAGGAGAAGCGCAAGGCCGCACTTGAGCGCTCCTTGGCTGCGCGGCGCGAGCGCATGGAGTTCAAGGACCTCGTGAGGAAAGGGGAGCTTTCCCTTGCCGACGCCCTCGATGATGACCGCGCCAAGCGCATCCGCGTCCACGAGTTCCTGATGTGCATCCCCGGCATCGGCAAGGCCAAGGCCGATGACATCATGCGCAAGCTCGGCATCGCGGAGAACCGCCGCGTGCAGGGTCTCGGTAGCCGACAGCGCGAGGGAATCATCGAGCTTGTCGCGAAGTTGAAGTAGGAATATAGAGCCGCCCGTATGGGCGGTTTCCCATATCAGCCGTCCGCGACGAAGGGAGACGCAATATGGACGAGCGCAAGAACAAGATGACCGATGAACGCTATCGTGAGATTCTTCCGGTGGCCTACATGACCGCCGCCATCGTGAAGGGCCGTCAACCAAGACCCGTAGAAGTGGGTCTATGCGCAAGGGCAATCGTTGATGCCGAGGATGAGAACAACCTAGCCTATCGCGTGGCGATGGCGACCAAGATTCACTGCACCATCGTCGGCGTGAAGCGAGTTCCCACGAAAGCCAATTCCGACAAATACGAAATCACCTACCGCACGTTAGGGAGGGACGAGGACGAGATGATTCCCTCGCCGCTCCTCAACGGCTTCCCCCTCGGCAAGGTCGCGGAGTGGCTGTGGGGACGTAAGAACGATGACGGGACGGATTACTGGGTCGGCAGGCGTGCGGTCCTCTATAAGCACAACGACCCGCCCAAGGAGGGCGACATGTCGAGCGCGGGCTACCGCTGCTGCGTCTTCGCCGAAGCCCTCGACAAGTAACAGGTTGATTCTGAAAGGACATCGCATGTTCCACGATTACGCACCCGTCTTCATCATCGGCATGTTGAACAGCTTCGCCGAGAAGACCGAGAACGGAATCATCGACTTCGACACTTACGTCACCGACCCTGAGAAGTATGATGGGTTCCTCATCTACGATAAGTCCAACGGCAAGGTCGTCTGCGACACATGCGTGGATGAGCTTCACAGCGACATCGTTGGCTACTATGACTTCTTCGACGGCGTGGACATTCGCGTCATCGAGGATGATGGTATCTTTGTCGATGTCGATTTCGGCAGGAGCAGCATCGTGGTGGAGAATGGCCGTTGGTACGTTTCCAATTTCGATTAGACCCGTGGCCTGAAACCATCTTCTGAGATTCGCCGCTTCGCATCATCGCCCTTCGAGATTTTCGATTCACCGCCATCGAGAAAACGGCGCGACCGATTTTGAGAATCACACGATTGCCGATTCGCGGGGCGGCGTTCCCATGCCAAGGCAAAGTGCATCCATCCATTCGCGAGCGTCTGAAAATACATGACTGCCAAGTCCGAAAAACAAAATCATGTGTCTGCGTTTCGCAAATCTGAGGAAGGTGGGGCGGCGGCACCCCACCTTCCTGTCTCCCTCCGCAAGCTCCGGGAGACACCGCCTTCCCGGCCAGAAAATAGGGGCGGCGGCACCCCTATTTCCCGTCCGGGAAGGCTCTCGCACTGCTACAATAGCAGTGCTCACCGACCAAGGTCGCTCTTCGAGTTGCAAGATGTAGGAAGTGTGGCCACAAACGCGGTAAAACCGCATTTGAACCACCCTTCCATCTTGCTTTCGGACGGCTTTAGGAGCCTAACCGAAAGGGGGTTCTCGACTGATACTCAGGTACCTAAAGGTAGGCCACCAGACCACCGTTCTCAAACCGGCGAAAAGGCGGCTTTTCGCAATCTCGGAACTAGGAAACGGCGGCGGCACCGTTTCAGAAGTTCCGTTTTATGAAAGTGAGGAGAAGAGTTTGTCGAAGAGAGATATATGGCTGAAAGTCCGTGTGACGGATAGGGAACGGGAGACCATCAAACGCAAGGCTGCCAAATTGGGGATGACGGTTTCGGAATATGTGCGCACAACGCTCATCCATTCTGACAACCTGAACATCACGATGATTGATGTTAGTCCCATCGAGAAAATCGCGTCCGAGTTGCATAAACAGGGCGTGAACTTAAACCAGCTCATGAAGTTTTTGAACACATATGGTGCGGATGCCTATAACGCGGACGAGACATTTCGCGTCTTGACACGTGAGGGAGACATGTTCCTGAAAGTCTCAGATGTGCTCGGCCAACTTTGCGATGAGGCGGCACGGAAAAAGGTCTATATCACCGCCCGTGATTTCAGCGAGGACGAAAGTGATGAGTCCTAAATGCTGATTCACGTAAACGGTGATTTGAGAAAGGATAAAAATGAGAAAGACACAACCTGTCATCTGTTTGGAGACTGGCGAGAAGTTCGAGTCATTCAATGAGTGTGCAAGGGCCATCGGAGTTCCCCGTTCGACTCTTTACAATGCGGTGACAAAAGGACATGCCACACGGGGGCATCACTATTTCTATGCCGAGAAACCGCAACCATCCGATGAGTTCTTCAACCATCCACGGGGAAAGGCTCGGGTAAGAGTTCGTTGTATCGAGACTGGTGAGGTATTCGAGAGCACGAGGAAGGCGATGGAGAAGACGGGGATTGACCGCAGGGAAATCTATCGCGCTATAAACAACAAAGCCGGTGGATTCCACTGGGAATCTGTCGATGATTAAGATGCAGATATGATTGGAGCTGGAAATGGCATTTGACGCGAGGAAGCTGCGCATGGCATTGAAAGATAAGAACGAACATCAGACTGATGACAATTACCTCATTGATGTCAGCGATGTTTTCACACGGGGGATACTGCGCGGTATGGGAATTGAGCATGAGATGTTCGGTGGGTACGGGAAGTTACAATCGTGTTCAGCTGCCCAAGCAGTCTTATGGACTCATCTACGCGAAACGGACTGGTATAGCCAGCTTTCCATTGATGTCGGCGTCCATACATATCGCTTCCGCCGTGCCGAGGTAAATCGCGATTTGCGGTTCGGAGATGTCTACAAAGGGAAAGTGCGCGTGGGTGTCGATAGAACCCCAGCTTTTCAAAACACGCCATCTGAGAAACTTGATGTCGTTCTATATGATGCAGAGATGAGAGTGCTTGCGAAGATTGCCTCTTATGATTGGGCGGCTGGGGATATTCGCACTCACATCGGTGATGTTAGCGAAAATGCTATTCTGTTCTGCGATGCAGGTGGATGGCACAATTGTGAGTTCCTATATTTGGCTGTCGTTTGGTATTCCGATTTACATCCATATAAGTTCAGCCCGTTTAGGTTCGAGACCGCTTATCGCTCGAATTATTTCATCAAGGTCGATGCCCCAGAGGCGTTGAGCGACTTGATGGTAGGCGAGTCCTTCGATGCCGAGCTGATGGATGGGTATGACGGATTCGGTCTGACCCGTTCCGGTCGGAATTACAAATTCGCGGAGGCACCAAGCTCGTTTGGGCGGTCTCTCTCTGAACTCATAAGGACGGGTTATCACGATACCGCTGTTCGCTGCATAGCTCATGGCGCTGTGTCTGATGGAGTGTCATTCATTGATATGGTCGAGATTGACAGTAGAACAGAAGAGAAGATGAATGAGCTGTCTCTGTTCCGCCGAGATAGCGGTTTGAATGTCCGATATGATGACCTATACGAGACTCTATATCTGCCACGCGTTGAGTCTCCCCTGCCTATTCCATTCGGTATCATTGAAGCCGAGTACGCATCCGTCCCAATATCGGGCCGTAAGAATCCGTCAATCGAGTTCCGTGTCAACGGACAGGTGATGGATTCAGCCCGCTATCATGATGGGCAGAGGATGAACGGACGGTCAAAATACGAGTTTCTAAAAGAGCGCGTCGGTATGAAGTCGGTTTGGGCAAGGCTGCATTACAACGAGAAGGATGAGCCTTACCTGAATGTCATTTGGAAGTGTGCGAGTGAGAAGAACGCTGTGATGTAGGAAATGGGCACATGTGTAGATGCTCCTAGTGGCAAGGATGAACGACAGTAGTTTCACGAAGGATGAGAGGAGGAAAAACCATGACTATCATCAAGCAGCGAGCCGTCACAGAGAATGGACATCAGCGCAACCTCCGTGCCTACATCAACGATGACAAGAAGGTTCTCCTTCGTGATTCTCAGAACATGGATGGATGCACCAATATCAAGCGCTGGGCGACCTTCATGGAGGCCACGCGTAGGCGCTTCGGTCACGATAAGGCATCACGAATGGTCCGAGACAAGAAGACCGGTGAGTTGAGGCAGTCGAGGAACACGATTATGTACCATCAGATACTCGCTTTCCTCCCGGATGAATGCGACATCAACGGTGGTAAGCTCACGCCAGAGGAGTGCATGGCTTACGCCAAGGAGTACGCGGCGAAGTTCTATCCGAATCAGCAGGTGGTCTTCGCCCTGCACAACGAGTATTGCAAGGAGGACAAGACCCATCGCTATGCCGTTCATATGGTCATAAATCGCTCCGACATTCAGACGAAAAAGCGCCTCAATGAAGGGCGCGGGCAGAAGGCCAAGGTCGAACGTGCCTCCCGCATCCGCAAGATGGACAAGGCATGGGGCTTGAAGCAGGTGGAGCGCGACGAGCGCAATTCCTCCGTTCATAAGAAGCAGCCGTCGAAGGTGGAGAAGGAGATTGAGGGGCGCGGGGGAGAGTCCTACAAGATGAACCTGCGCGAGCTGTGCCGTCTCGCAGCCGACAAGGCCGAGAACATCTACGAGTACCGTGAGATGCTTGAGGGCTGGGGCGTTGACACCCAGTTCCGCAAGGGCAGGCTCTACGTCACCGATACCGACAACTCCAAATACTCTTTCTCCCTCGCGAAGCTCGATGCCGACCTGAACGCGAACGGCCTTGAGGAGCGGTTCTTGCAGAACGTGGAGGCGGACATCGAGGCCAAGGGCGCGGAAATCGCCGAGGCCCGAGCGGCAGTCGAAGCCGAGCGCCAGCGCGTCACCGGCATCCGCGATGCCTACCTAGAGGACATGAGGAAGACCTACCTCGATTACCGCAAGAAGGCGCATGGCTTGGAGGGCACTGCCCTCGCCGCGTTCCCGAAGCTCGAACTCAAGCGCCCGCCCAAGGAGGTCATGGACGACCCCGAGGTGAAGCGCCTGTGGCTCGCATATCGTCGCGGTGCCGACGAGCTGCGCGTTGAGATGGCTTCCGAGGTTCCCTATGCACGCAAGCCCAAGAAGGGCGGAGGCACGAGCGGGTCCGGTACCCAGCCGCGCCGCGAGGCCCCGTCCATGGGCAAGGATGAGCGCGGGCATGAGCGACCGGACGTGCGTTAAGTAGCGGCCCTGTGAAGATACCCAACATCTCCACATTGGTAGGTTTATGGTATGCTACAATAGTAGCAACACACACGACCATGAGAGGGGCGTTGATGTATCTGAACGAGATTCTTCCCGGTAATTGGCGCGAGGATGAGTGGCCCGAGCACATCGAGGTCAGCCACGAATCCTCGCGCTTCAAGAGCCGCAGGTACGTGCCGCGCGTGAACTCCCGCAACATGTCGTCCGCGAATCCTGTCGATGGCATCTGGTGCTCGCACTGCGGCTGGGCCGGTGTCATCGCGCAGGACATAACCGATTTCGACGAGTACAGCGAGCCGCAGTTCGACAGCCTCGCGGAGGACGTGCCGACCTTCTGCCCGAAGTGCGGCTCGCTTCTCATGTACTAGGGCGGGGGCACTGTGAACATCATCGAAGAGCGCAGGCGTAGGGCGTGGGCACATGCCACAGCGGTCATCATGAACAAGGTGATTCGCGAAGCCTCCACCGGTATCCTCTTCATCTATGGGGAGACCTTTCACGGTAAAGATTACTTCATCACGCCAGATGATGCTTTGGATGCGGTTCTTGTCACCATGGGTGTTCTGGAAAAGTTGTGAGAGCGCGACGGTGTGAAGCCGACGAAGCGGCTGTTCGCTGAGATATGCCCGGATAGGGCAATCGGAGCCGTGGTCATGAGGATGTGGCGAGAGCCGTTCCGATACTGGAAATAGGGGAGAGAGATGGAAATCACGACGTGGGAGCAGTTAGAGAGCACTCTTAGCTATATCGGGCTTGGAGCCCTTCTAGGTGTCCCGATTTATCTGACAGTTGTGTCGGCAATCTACTATGGTTTAGATACCGGTAAATGGCACTCGAAAATCAAAAAGCATGTCGCTCGATTCATCTACTTGGCGGTCATTGGCATTGGTGGTGTTATCTTCGTTGAGGGCTTAGCATTCAGCCTTGAATGCATGGAGTCGAAGAGCATAGAGGAAGTGGGCGAGCGTGAGGAGATAGTGGAGTCAACCCCTATTGTGACATTAGACGGCACGTCTTACATCTCTGGTGAGTTCGGCGGTAGCACCTCGCTCTTGGGTGGTAATCGTGTACACGGTAATATCAGTGAAGATGATTACTACACGGTGATGACAGCTGATGGGAACGGCGGCTACAAGAAGAAACGCTATCTCGCAAGCGAAGTGACCGTCCTGTTCGATTCTTCCAAAGAGGACGCACGGGTCGAGAGAGTCGCGATTATCAAGGACAAGAAGGTCACGTATATGTCATCTTCATCGTTGTTATTTGAGTCTCCTATCGAGTTCCCATACGGGCAAGAGTGCCAGTATGAGACGCGCATCCATATTCCAGAAGGCAGCTGGGGTGAATATCAATTCAATGTCAACTGATGCTAGGAAGGTGGAGAATATGAGCAAACACGCCTTAAAGCCCTGTCCCTTCTGCGGGAGTGAACCCATGCTCGGCGAGGTCAGACCGGCGACGCGCAAGTCGCCACCTCTGTTCGGCATCACCTGCATCCATTGCGGTGCCGAGATGACCGACGAGTTCGTCCCCGAGCTGATACAGCGATGGAACGCCCGAGCCGTTGCGACGGCTTCCATTGATAAGGAGGTGATGGCGGGTACGGTCCAGCATGTCATGGAACAGATACCGAACGCGTTGAGGATGTTGGAGGATTCATAGATGTCGAAGGATGGAAATGATGCCGACTAACGACGAACGCAGCGAGGTAGCGGAGAGGCTGTGGACGCACATCGGCAAGCCTCTGTTCACGGGACAGGATATTGAGGACATCATAGGTGTGCAACGGAGCGACTTCGATGTGATTCTGGCCGACGCGTCGTATCGCCGCCTCGCAGACCTCATCGAGCCTGAGCCGGAGCGAACATGCGTGAGGACTCTCGTTAAGAGCGGGTCGGTCTACGATGTGTGGCACTTCGACTGCTGCGATAGGGAGTATGCGGAGAACAAGACCGATGCCGGAGCTACCGAGCTGCCGCTTGATGTCTGCCCGTTCTGCGGGACCAGTGTTTTGGGAGAGGGCGAGATGCTTTCCATGGGTAAGGATGGGGCCACCGTGGTGGATATGGTCGCGGAATGGCTGGAAGACAACGACTTCGATGGTCTGACCGATGGACGCTGCTCATGCTCGGGCAGCAATCTCATGCACTGCGGGTTGGTTCGCAGCCGAAGGTGCTCTGCGGCGCACCTGTTCCCCTGCACGCGATGCACCAACCTGACCACCTGCGACCGCACCACGGGTGCCGACGTGTACAGCACCGATGCCGATTGGTGCGGCGAGTTCGAGGAGGCGTGAATGCCGAAGACATTGAAGAACTTCGCGGACAGCGAGAGGGCAAGGGAGTACCGCAACCGACAGCGGGAGAGGAACTATGCCCTGTGCCCCGGCGATGATGATGTCCGTCACACAAGGTGGCGGGATTGGGAGAGGGAACTGGTGATGGAGCACACGATGCCGGACAGGGAAATCTCGCGTATGACCGGCAGGAGCGTGCGTGCCATACAGGCGATGCGGCATAAGTTGCGGAAGACGGGGGAGGTCCGCACCGATGAGTAAGGTGGACGGCGACCTCATCCAGAGCATCCTCTGGTACGCGATAGCCGCCATCTGGGCGCTCATCGCGATAGTGCGATGGCTCAGTGGCGAATACGAGGGGTCGGATGCCATGACCCACTTCGGCATCGCCTTCATCTTGGCGAACATCTTCGAGCTTCGATCGGAGATGGGTAAAATTGGAGAAAAGTAGTTTACTATTGATATAGTATGGTATAATACTATTGCTTGGAAAGGAGAACGAATGGCTGACAATGAATGCAGGGAGGCGGATTGCGCCCATTGGCTCGGCAGAAATCTGGGATGCGAATACCCCGATTTGGATGGGTGCCGCATCAGCCCGTCCAACTGCCCGGAATACATCAGTTGCGAGGATTATCAAGAGCAGGAGGAGTTCTATGAGTAAGAAGCAGTCGGAGGAGAAGTGGGTCGTGGAGGTGCGCCGCGCCCACGCGGTGGAGCATCGACCGGGCAACTGGTGCTGCGTGGCTCAATGCGATGACGGTCAGACCGCCATCACCGTGGCCGATGCCTTGCAGAACTTCATGCGAACCGGACTCATAGGCGATGATTTCCACACCCGCACCAGACTGGTGGGCGAGAAGGAGGTGTGACGGCATGGCATATAGCGCGAAGCACCTCAAGGAATCTCTAGGACAAGGGGAGGATATGGAACGCGATGACGAGCGTGTCGAGACGCACATCAGCGGGGTCAGGAACCTCAGCGAGGAGGCGCGTGAGATGCGTGCCGCAGGTCGCAAGCTGGTGGGCGAGGTCGAGGAGAAGGCCGATGACCTCAGCGATTACCGAAGGCTCTCCGGTTCCGTGAAGAAGCTCAAGGAGAGCGTGGATGCCCAGAGGGCCGAGGTCAATCAGGCTGTGAAGAAGATGGACCAGACGCTCTATGAGATGCGCAATCTGGTCGATAGGGTCGAGGAGCTGTACAACAGCGCCAAGGACGAGACCCATTCCGCAGAGCAGGCCGCGCTCAACGGCGTGAACAAGGCGCAGGAGAAAGCGCAGGAGATAACCCTCCGCAATATAGACGAGGCGACGGAGCGCAGCAAGAAGGCCATCGACACGATGGTCTTGGAGTCGAAGCGCCGCATCGAGCGCCTTGCGATGGTCACCCTGCCCGACCGCATGTTCCATTTCCTCAAGTGGACGGCGCTCATGCTCGTGCTGTTCATCTTGGTCCACATCGTCTGGCAGATGTTCTCATAAGAAGTGATTACATCCTGTGCGGATGATGCGGGAGCATACATATAAGTTCAGGTTAAAGAAAGCGCCGACCGGACGGCGTGGGATTGAAAGGAAGATTGGTCATGGAAGACAAGAAGGATTTCGATAAGGATAAGCAGGAGATGGGCACGCAGCAGATGCCGCACGTTCCCGCCGATGGGGAGGAGGTTGGGAAGAAAAGTACCATCGTGCTCTTCGGCCATGAGTTCGACAAGAGGAAGGCCGTGTTGGCCGGACTCGGCGGGCTGCTGGCAATCGCCCTCATCGGAGGCGGTGTCTGGTACGCGGCTTCGCAAAAGCCGGAGCCGAAGGAGCCTACGCCCATCGAGCAGACTGAGAAGCAGGAGCAGCAGGTCATCCAGCTCGGTGCCAAGGCGGACGGCTGGGTGAAGGGCGAGTCCTCGCCGGTCATCGCCCACATCGTGAACAAGGAGGAGAAGGTGGACTACTACCACGCCTACGACGCGAACGAGCCGCATGCACTCGACGTGCCAGCGGAGGGCGAGTACGAGGTTTCCTTCATCAGCCCCGTGGACAAGGACGGCTCCATCTACGAGGTTCCCAAGACCGTCAAGGTGAAGTCCGAGGCCGAAGACAAGGATGGGAAGGACGCGGGGGATGAGCTGCCCTTCGAGTTCAAGCCCATCGCGGCTGACAAGACCGACGCGGATGCGCTCAACGCTATCGTGAAGTCCGTCGGCGACGCCGTGAAGAAGGGCGACGAGACCCTGACCGGCGCGAACGGCACCAAGGTCATCGAGCTGGTCAAGGAGAACGCCAAGGCAAACCCGAACGCCGACAAGGAGAAGGTCGAGGAGGAGAGCCAGAAGGCGGAGGATGATGCTGGGGACACCGGGGAATCCAAGCCGGGTAACAACGGAGACGGTGGAAATGGCAACAATAACGCCGGTGGTGAGTCAGGTGCCAATGGTCAGAATCAAGGCGGTAACGGTGGTGGTGGTTCCAACTCAGGTAACTCCGGTAACGGTGGTGGGCAGAGCGGGCACCAATGTGCACATAATTGGGTTGATGAAACCGCGACAGTGCATCACGACGCGGTATATGAGACAACTTATATCCATCACGACGCGGTAGTTGAGTATCACTGCATTTGTAATGGATGCGGGGCGGATATTACGGGCTTTGAGACATCACATTTCAAAGAAAACTTCTTTAATGGATGTCAATCATATACAAATACTCCTGTTACTGTTAAAGAAGCATGGGATGAACCTGTGCAGAAACTTGTAAAAGACGCTTGGGATGAAAAAGTCCCAACTGGTCGTCGTATCTGTACGAATTGCGGGAAAATCAAATAGGTAAATGTAAAGGGGAGCTTCTTTGAGTTCCCTTTTCTTTTGTAGTGTTATATATTTATAGTATTGTAGTTATCATATTACAGAAAGGCCAGTTATGCTTCTCGCAACTTACCAGCCCAAAGAATCACAATCTTCTCGGCAGAATCAGCAATACGATTGTTTTCGTGACAAGCTCGGTGGCGAGTACCCCGTCTTCTGTTTCCCCGCACGGTCAGCTGACGAGTTTCGGTTCCGCTCGCTCCTCGCTGCCCCCTGTAAACCAGAATGCCTCATCTTTTTCGATACAGATGATTATGTCCGATTCGATGCGGTGACGTGGAACAACATCCTCACTCTGCCTCGTGATGCGTGCTTCGATGGGAAGTTCGCAGCCATGTTCGATGACGTGGATGAGCGCTTTTCCGAATACGTGGTTCCCCAAAGCCGCTTGAAGGAGAAGATAGAGGTCATAGACATCAAGCAGCTCATCGAGGAGGATACCTTCGGTTGCAAATCGCAGGACGGCGAGGCGGTTGATGTTGGCACCCAAATGGTCAGTCTTAATCAAGACGCTGCTCGAAAGATGGTGCGCGACAATATGCCTAAAACTAAGAATGTTAGGCGGAACGATTTGTCGGCGATGCTCTACCAGACTGCGTTTATCTATTATCTAGGCGGCTTCATGTGGAATGTCATCAGCGATAAGGTGATAAGTGTAGTCGATTTATTTCCATTCACGTGGTGCAATGACAGCGAGTCATCGCGAATGGATTGGATGAGATTTCAAGAGCTGCGTGGGAAGATATTTGATACAGACAACGGTGGTTCACATGATGAGTACCTAGAGATGTGCGATGCACTTGCCCAATCGGTCGGAGCTGAACGCAGCATGTTCCTGTCGAGGTTCAAGAGGAACGACCCGTGCCCCTGTGGAAGCGGCAAGAAGCTCAAGAGATGCCATGGCCTGAAACCAGTTGACCTGTTCCCCTTCTAGGTCCAGATAGGTCATAGGATAAGCCCCCGGTTATCAGCCGGGGGCTTCGTCATATCAGTGCCGTGCAATCCACCTCGGGATTCCACCCCGAACCCCGCAATGGACGCGTCCCTTGACCTGTATCTCGGGTTTCACCCGAACCCATCCTCGCCGGAGGGCAGGGAAAGCAGGAGACCTCCTTTCCTTCACCAAAAGGATTTCCCGTGAGCCTCTTGTAAACGGGCTTTCGCGGCATATCCTCGCCGAGGCTCTGGTATTCCACGTCCCGTTGACAATGGCTCCGCGCCGATTGATGGCAGGAAAAAGCCCCGGTTTATAACCGAGGCCTCAGATTATTGCTAATTTATCATCGTTCGTTTTCTTGATGATATGCTTGGTCTTCACGAGATGCTTCCAATGCCCTCGAAGATTCCCGCATGGCATGAGCTTCGTCCTTGAGCCGTAAAGGCTCCGAGTGACTGACATCCGGTTCCTCAATGTCTTTGCCATTGCCGAGATGTTCCAGTACGTCGTGACGCTTACCGATTTCGGTGAGCGTTGCTACTTGAGCGCAATCCTTGAACCACGGATATGTCTTTTGCAAACCCTCCAACACCTTGTACGCTTGCAAGTAGGACATTCCATGAATGGATTCGTAGCCGGAATATTGGGTGTGCTCGAAGCCGTTCGCTTCCATGAAGGCCTGTATCCTGCCCCATGCGCTTTTGTAGCCCGTCTTACTTTCAGATGGATAAAGGGATTTCAACCTATCTTCATCCAAATCGAAATGGAATGCTTTTCTACGATTTGCCATGGCATATCACTTACGCATAAAGGCATTGAGGGTCGGTCTTGCGGAAGACGTCAAGGCAGTCGATGGCATCGGTGTCATCCTCGAAGGCGACGAGCGACTTGACGTTTCGCATGACCCATTTCGCATTGGAGAGCATGGAGAGCGCGAGGCATTGTGATTCCACCTCATCGCCGACCTTCGCCTTCCATGTCCCATGCCCGATGCGGGTGACTCCGTATTTCTCCACATTCCTGCCGACGTAATCGTACAGGGTCTCGATGTCATATCCGTTGCGCTTCGCCTTCTCCTCGTCAAACTCGATGGTGAAGCTCCACGGTATCGGTTCATTCACTTTAAGCATATGTTTCCTCCTAATGGTGTAATCAACTTAGCAAAGAGAGAATACAGCCAACACATACTAGGATGCCGACCATCGCGAATAAGCCACGTGTCGCCCATGTTGCCGCGACTTCCCTTACCGTCTTGATTTGCGGAAACCGGATAGCATAATAGATAACGGCATAAAAGGGGGCGAATATCTGGAAGAACATGCCCAGCATGAACCACATCGCTTTCCATTCCTTTGTAAACACCGGCACCTTGTAACCGCCCTCAATCGTGCGATACTTCATCCTACTTCACCTCTCTCTTAGTCCCTTCCTATATCTAAAGGTTGATAGCTTTCTACACTACTATTATACTACATTTTAGCCATTTCCACAACTGTTTTCTACCGCGCGGAGACCGCGATTTCAGGCGCTTTGGCCTGCTCATCATGGCTCTTCGACGCGCCCTTCATGGCCGCGACTTCTCCCTTGAGGGACACCTTCTCAGGTGCGCGTTCCACGTCGCGGTCGCGGCGCTTCTCCAAGACATCGTTGTAGCGCCCGATGATGAGGGTGCCCGCCTTGTCGGCCTTTGCCGCAGCCTTGAACAGGTAGGATGGGTCGTCTTCCAGCGCGTGCATCCACGATTGCAGGTAGGAGACGTGGTTCTCGTAGTGCGCCCCCTCGTAATCGACGCTCTGGATGCCGAGGTCTGCGGAGAGGAAAAGGGAGCCGAGTTCGGCCACAAGCTCCTCCTGCGCGTACTCGGGACTTCCGAAGTCAGTGTTGCAGCCGCGATTGAGGGCGGATGGGTGCCCGGTCGAATGGGTCATCTCGTGCAGGAGCACGCGGGTGAACGTCTCATCTGAAAGGAAGGTCTCGCGCGGGGCGATGAGGATGCGGTCGGAGCCGGGGGCGTAACCGGCGCTCCCCTGATAGCGCATGGATTCCACGATGGGGCAGCGGGAGGAGAGGATGAGGTCGTCCGCGATGGCGGCGGTGCGGTCGCTCACATGCTCCGGTACCGGTGGGGCGGGGATGCCCTCAATCTCGCTGGCGTTGAAGACGTTCCAATAGCCCACGCAGCGCAGGTAGTGGCCGGTGACCTCCTTCTCACCCGTATCCTCGTTCTCCTCCTTGATGGAGAACTCGCGCCATTTCTCGATGAGCGCGGCCTTGGCCCCCTTCTTGAGGTGCCAGCCGCTATCGCGAATCTGGTTGAATGTGCACCAGCGGTTGTCCGTGAACCCTCGCATGTAGCCCACGAAACCGAGGTGGAAACGGTTGCCGCCCTGATACACCGTGCCTGATACCGGGTTGTGGGGGCTGAGGGAGGGGATGTAGGGTTCCGACCAATGGAGTCCGTCGCGCTTCATGTCCTCGATAATCTTCTCGACCACGAGCGCACGTTGCTTCTCCACGATTTCAAGCGACTTCGATTTCTTCTGCTCTTTCATTTCAGTCCTTTCCGCGTCAGCCGTTGGCATCATTATATCAACGCGCATGGACGGCGACCCGATGCTGATTTTCAGAAGGTTGCAAGAAAAACGACCCCGCAGAATCGCGTCTGCGGGGCGTTGAGAGGGTCGGGCCTATGCTGATGCCAGCCGTATGTCGGATTGCCGCCAGAAGGCTCAGGATGCGTCTGGTGCGATTTGCGTATTTTCGGCTTGATTCTTGGCCGTTTCTTGCATACTCGTGACGAGGACGGTGCGCTCGTTATCGACCCAGATGTTGTAGGAGCAGGTGACGAGCGAGATGACCTGTTCCGGCTCCGTCTCGGCATCGAGCACCATGGCGGCGTTCGCACGCGATTCGCCGTACCATGCGCGGAAGTCCGACTCGCCCTCGAAGTCGATGCGCTTATTGCGCTCGCGACCGTTGACTATCTGCGCGAACCGCGCCTCGTAGGTCATCTTCGTATTTGGGGTCTGGATGAGGACGAGGGAGTGTTCGCGGGCGAAGTCTACATCCTTATAATCGGCGACGGTACCCATTGGGGCCACCTTCTTGTCGTTCCAGAAATGATGCCCCAAGATGACGGCGTTGCGGCTGGACAGCCCCAGTTCCTCGCAATCAGCATCAAGGTAGATGGCACCGGCTGGGTTGTAGTTGCCGTACACGTCGTGCTTGAGGTAATAGCCGGGGGCGTCTCCATGAGCTTGAAGGATGGGGGAGTCCACGGTGGTGCCGGGGATGGTGACCCAGCCGATGACATCCGGGTTGATGTCCTGCCAGTAATCCCAATCGACCGCAGGAAACCCATCGCCGTCCTCCACCATGGACTCGTGGGCCGCGTCTGGCGAGGGCGGTGTATGCGCCGCCTGCCTGCAATAGAGGAGGAAGGCGAACATCGCTGCGGCGCTCAGCAGGAAGACAGCTGAGGCCGCGAAAGCTATGCGCGATTTCGTTCTCTTCTTCAATTCCGTTCACCTCCTAGCTTCTAATCATATCATCAGTCGTTTCTGGCTTTTGAATCGTCTCCATGAGAAAGACCCGGCACCCCGATTGCAGGATGCCGGGTCTTGAAAAGGAGAGGGTCGCTACTCGGCAGTCGCCGGTTTCTCCTCGCCGCAGAGCGTGCAGACGAGCTTGTCCGGCACGGACTCATCGTAGGCCGGGGAATCGGTGACCTCGCGTGTGAAGCCCTCGCTCACCAGCACCTCGCCGGTGATGGGCACGTTGGTTGAGTAACCGGAGTGACCGGTGTCCTTGATATGCGCATCGGCGATGCCGTCGATGGTCTGCTGGCAGTCGTTGCACACGGTGTGGTAGCTGGTCTTGGTCTCGTAGACTGGTGGGACGTTCTCGGTGTGGGTCACCGCGTCGTGATGCACCGTCTTGTAGGTGACCGTCCAGTCGTGCTCGCAGGGCTTCTCGCCATCGACTTGCTCCTGTTGGCCGGTCGGGGTGCCGGAGCCGGGAGCTGCGGGCGTGTCGCCTTGCCTGCCGGACAGGTAGATGCCGCCGGTGATGAGACCGGCGACGAGCAGGGCACCCGTCGCGATACCGACGAGGATGCGACGCTTGGCCTTGGCCTCACGGTCGGCGGGGGTCTGCGGTTTCTCTCCGTCGTTCAGACGGTTCTTGTCATCCATGGGTGTCCCCCTTTCTGGGATAGGGCGGGCGCTCCCCATTTACATGGACGGAGCACCCGCAGCATGTGCAGTAGGTTAGGCCTCGGAGTCGCCCGAGACATCCCCGTTGTCAGTGTCGCCGCCTTCATCGACTGCGGCATCCTCGGCCTTCGCGGCGCGGCGGTTCTTGATGCCGTAGTAGGCGCAGCCGCACGCGAGCACGGCGAGTGCCGCGATGGAGACCACGATGAAGAAGTCGTTGCCGCCGGTCTTGCCGAAGAACCCGCCGGGAGGCGTGGTGGTCACGGTGACCGTCTGCCCCTCATCGTCGAGGTCCTTGTGCTCGGCGACCAGAACCTCGGTGGCCTCGTTGCCCTGTTCGGTCTGCTTGTACAGCTCCTCGAACACCACGAGGTCGTGGCCGTCGAGGGAGGAGGCGTCGAACTTGCCGAGGTCGATGTCGATGGTGCCGTTCTGGCTGTTGGGCGTGAACTTGAGTTCGGCGGTGACGTGCTGGTCGTTGATGGACAGCATCTCGCCGGTCTTCTTGTCCATGAGCGTCGCCTTGAGGGTGTATTCCTTGCCCGGAATCAGGCCCTCGTAGGTCACGCGGTCGGTGATTACCGCATCCTTACCGGCCATCAGCGTGTGGTCGCCGTCGGACTTGTCCGTGGCGGTGGTGCCGATGACGGTGGGCACGAGGTTCACGGTCTGCTCCTCGGAATCGAGGTCGCATTCGGAGGCGACGATGACGGGGGCGGAACCCTCCTCATCCGCGACCGCGTTCTTGGACATGACCTCGAACACCACGATGTCCTTGGTCTCTCCGCCGAGGCGGTCGATGACATCGTTGGCGTTGAAGTGGAAGTCCATGGTCACGGTGCCGTCGTACTTCTCCGGGGTGAACTCGGCGGTCTGGTAGACCAGATGGGAGATGAGGTCTTCGTTGTCGGCGATGAACTTGCCGAGGGCATCCATGTCGATGGACACCGGCAGCTCGCCGGTGGCGGAGTAGTTGAGCACGATACCGGAGTCCTTGAGCACGGCCACGTCGGAGATGGCTTTCTTCTGCTCATCGGTCAGGGCATCGTAGCCAACCTTGCCGGATGCGTCCACGGTGGCGGAGGTCAGGCCGTCCTCATCGGTCTCATAGGTGGTGTCGATGACCTCGAAGGTGCCGTCCGCATGGACGCGCACGGTCTGGGACTTCTTCACCGAACCGTCCTTGGAGACCTCATCGGAGACCACGATGTCGGCGATACCCTCGTCCTCATCCTGCGCGGAGAGTCCGAGCACGTCGAGGAGCTGCTGCATGAACGCCGCGACATCCGTCTCGGTGTACTGCTCGCTGCCCTCGCCCGTGAGGATGGGCAGGCCGGTCTCGGCATCCATGAGGATACCGGTCATGGTGTACCCGGTGCCGGTCAGGGCGTTCTCGTAGGCTACCTCATCGGTGATGGTGGTCTCCGCATCCGCGATGACGTTCTTGTCCCCATCGAGACCGTCGGTGGCCGTGGTGGAGATGCCCGTCACATGGGCGGTCGTGGTCTGCTTGCCGTCCTCGATGTCGGCGTGGGCCACAAGCTCGACACCGTTCTTCTCAAGGCTCTCGAATGCGACCATCTCGGTGTCCTGCGGGATGCCGGTGGAGTCGAAGGTGAAGGTCACCTCGACCTTGCCGTCGGCCTTCTCGGGTGTGAAGGTGGTCTCTGCGGTGACGGGTTTGCCGTCCACCTCAAGAGCCTTCTCCGTGACGTTGCCCTCCTCGTCGGTCACCTTCACATGGAGGCTGCCCTTCAAGGTGTAGGTCTTGCCGGGGATGACGTTCTTGTACTCCACGGTGTCGATGACCGTGGTCTTGCCGTCGGTCACGACGTTCTTATCGCCGTCATGGCCGTCCAGCGCGGTGGTGCCGATTTGCGGGCGGGTGACCGTGGTGGTCTGCTTGCCGTCCTCGATGTCCGCATGGCTGGCGATTTCAACGCCGGTGCGCTCAAGGGACTCGAAGACAACGATGTCCGTCTTGTCGGCGATGGTGCGGGAGTCGAAGGTGAAGGTCACCTCGACCTCGCCGCTGGCGGTCTCAGGCGTGAAGGTGGTCTCAGCCGTCACCGGCTCGCCATCCACCTCAAGAGGCTCCGCCGTGAGGTTGCCGTCCTCATCGGACTTCTTCACCTGCATGGCACCCTTCAAGGTGTACTCCTTGCCGGGGATGAGGCCGGAGTATTTCACGGTGTCCACGATGACCGTCTCGTCATCGGTGACGATGTTCTTGTCGCCGTCGATGCCGTCCAGTGCGGAGGTGGTGATGAACGGGTGCTTGACCGTGACGGTCTGCGCCTTGTCCTTGATGTCCGCATGGGCGGCGATTTCAACGCCGTTCTTCTCAAGGGACTCGAAGGCCACGATTTCCGTGTCGTGGGGAATGGTCAGGGAGTTGAAGTGGAACACCACATCGACCTTGCCGTCGGCCTTCTCAGGCGTGAAGGTGGTCTCTGCGGTGACGGGCTTGCCGTCCACCTCAAGAGCCTTCTCCGTGACGTTGCCCTCCTCGTCGGTCACCTTCACATGGAGGGTGCCCTTCAAGGTGTACTCCTTGCCGGGGATGAGTCCCGTGTACTCTACGGTGTCGATGACCTCGGTGGTGTCATCGGTGATGACGTTCTTGTCGCCATCCGCGCCATCCACGGCGGTGGTGCCGATTTCAGGATGGGTCACGGTGACGGTCTGGTTCTTATCGTCGATGTCGGCGTGGGATGCAAGCTCGGTGCCGGAGCGCACAAGGCTCTCGAAGACAACGATGTCCATCTTGTCCTCAAGGTCGCGGGAGTCGAAGGTGAAGGTCACCTCGACCTTGCCGTCGCTCTTCTCGGGCGTGAAGGTGGTCTGGCCCGTGACGGGCTTGTCGCCCACCATCAGGGGCTTGCCGGTGCTCTTGGAGTAGAGCTTGCCGTTCAGGGTGTACTCCTTGCCGGGGACGAGGTTCTTGTACTCCACGGTGTCGATGACCGTGGTCTCGTCATCCACGACCACATCCTTGTCGCCGTCGATGCCGTCTCGTGCGGAAGTCGAGATTGCCGGGGCGGTCACGGTGACGGTCTGGTTGACGTCCCCGATGTCCTCGTGGGTCGCGAGCACGTTGCCGCCGCGCTCAAGGGACTCGAACATGACCAGCTCGGTACCGGGTTCGATGTCGCGGGAGCTGAACCGGAAGGTCACGTTGGCGGTGCCGTCGGACTTCTCCGGGGTGAAGGTGGTCTCAGCCGTGACGGGCTTGCCATCGACCTCAAGGGGCTTCGCGACGGCCTCGCCGTCCTTCTCGCCCTTCACCTGCACGGAACCCTTGATGGTGTACTCCCTGCCGGGGACGAGGTTTTCGTGGGAAACGGTGTCGATGATGACCGTCTCATCGTCGGTGACGATGTTCTTGTCGTCGTCGATGCCGTCGAGAGCTGTGGTGGAGATGCGGGGGTTGCGGATGGTGACGGTCTGGCCCTCATCCTCGATGTCCGCATGGGTCGCAAGCTCATGGCCGTCGTGCTCAAGGCTCTCGAAGGCGACGAGCTTGGTCTTGTCCTTGAGGGCGAGGGAGTCGAAGGTGAAGGTCACATCGACGGTGCCCTCAGGCGCGTCCGGCGTGAAGACGGTCTCCGCCTTCACGGGCTTGCCGTCCACCTTCAAAGGCTCGCCGTTGATGTTCCCCTCGCCATCGGTCTTCCTGATATGGAGGGTGCCCTTCAAGGCGTACTCCTTGCCGGGAACGAGGTTCTTATAGGCCACGCGGTCGGTGACCGTCGCCTTGTCGTCAGTCGCCACGCTCTTGTCGCCGTCATGGGCGTCCACGGCGGTGGTGCCGATTTCAGGCTCGATGACGGCGACCTGCTGGTTCACATCGGACTTGTCCGCGTGCTCGGCGATGAGGGAGCCGCCTTCATCGTACAGGCGCTCGTAGACCGTCACGGTCTTGCCGCCCAGCTCGATGGTGTCGATGGTGAACTCCACGACCTCGAACCCGGTGGGGGACTGGGCCGTGAATCGCTTCTCCACGGTGATGGGGTGGCCGGAGGCGTCCAGCAGGACGTCGCCGGTCGCGGAGTCGTGAAGCTCCGCCGTCAGCTTGTAGTCGCGGTTCGGGAAGAGGTTGGCGTAGGTCACCTTGTCGGAGACCTTGACCTCCCCCATGCCGACGAGGGAATCGCCGTCCATCGGGTCGTAGGCCTTGGTGGTGATGGACGCCTTCACGTCGGTGAGGGTGCCGAAGTCGTACACCTTGCCGTCGCGGCTCACGATAACCGTGGTCTCGATGAGCTGATAGCCCTCGTTGGCGGTGCAGCGAAGCTCCTCGATGGCGTAGGTGCCGTAGGGCAGTGCGCCCTTGGAGTCATCTGCCTCGGCGTCGCCGAACCAGACACCGGCGGTGGCATCCAGCTTGGAGCTGTCGATAACACCATCCGCCTTGAGCGCCCAGTCGTTGCCGTTGGTGTCGTGGGTGTGCTTGTTCCAAGAGGAGGCGGAGGAGAAGTAGCCGTTCTCATCCGTCACGACCACATGGCTCTCGCCCGTGGCCTCGGAGGTGAGCTTGAAAGCGACACCAGCGAGTCGGTCCTGACCGTCCTCGCCTTTCTTGGTGAACTCAAGGTCGCTGCGCATGATTTGGTTCTCGATGGAGCCGTCATGGTCGATGGGGTTCACCAGCACACCGTCATCGACGATGCGGAACTCATGGACCGTATCGTCCAGCAGGTAGCCTTCGGGAGCCTTGACCTCTTGCACGGAGTAAGTGCCGTAGGGGAGCATGTGCGGGTCGGTCACGGCCTGACCGTCCTTGATGACGAGGGTGTCGATGACCTGATTCTTGGCGTAGGTCTTGCCGTCCACGATGATGGGATTGTCGTTGAGGGATTTCAACTCGAACTGGGTTCCGTCGAAGGAAAGGCCGTTCTGCGGGTCGCTGCCGGTCTCGGAGTCGGTCTTGACGAGTCGCACGCCGCCGCGCTCCACATCGTCCTCGGCAGAGAAGGAGTAGACCTTGCCGTCCTCGCGCACCTGCACGCGCATCTCGGCGGAGGTGTTGAGGTAGGAGCCGTTGGTCTTAGTCTCGCGGATGATGTAATCGCCGTAGGGGAGGGTGTCGGCACCGGTGGTGGCGAAGCCCTTGGCATCGGTCGTGATGACCTTCACGGTTTCGCCCTTGGCGTAGGTCTTGCCGTCCACCTTCACGGCGTTCTCGTTGTCGTTGATGATGGAGAATGCGATGCCCTCAAGGGATGCTCCACCCTGCGGGGTCTTACCGGTCTCGGAGTCGAGCTTCTGCACGGACACGCCGCCGCGCTTCACGGATTCGGGAACCTCGGGCATGTTGAAGGTAGTGACACCAGGAAGAGGGGTTTCCTGAATCTTCTGGAAGTTGACCTTGCTATTTAGCTTGTATCCTTCGGGAGCCTTTGACTCATATATGGCGACAGAACCACGAGGTATGGTTACATTACCGCTTGCATCGTGGTAAATCTCATCACCAGAAACAAGGTAATCGTCAGACAGTTCGGCATAACCGTCTTTATCGGTGTGGACTACCCAAGAGCGGGTCGGTTTCACACCGGCCTTCTTGATTGCATCGTAGCTGTCGAAGTCAACGGTATCGAAGTACTCGATAGTGAACTCAGCGCCCTCAAGAGATGCGGAGCCTTGAGGCATATTACCTTGTAGCTCGGAGTATTCCTTTTCACCATCATACTTACCGACAACCATGACCATCGGGTCGCCAGAAGGCATATCCGTCACCTGAGCGGTTGTCTGCTGACCGCCGCGCACCGTGATTTGCTGGTCGGGGGCGGGCAGATAGCCCTTGGGGGGCTTCGTCTCGCGCACCGTGTAGGTACCCTCGGGAAGCTCAAGGGTGTTGGTGTCGCCGTTGGCGTTGGTGCGCAGCACGCCCATGGACTGACCGGCCGCGTTGTAGACGGTGAATTCCGCACCCTCAAGGGAGTAGCAGTCGTTGCCGTCGGTGATGCCGGGGTTGGCACTGGACTTGTGGATGCTCAGCTTACCGGCGACCACGCGCCAGTCAATCTCGAAGAAGCCCGCACCGGGCTGGGTGTGACTTGTGGGGCAGACAACAGCAACGATTGCCTTACCTGCTGAGACTTGAAATACGCGGAATTGCTGGCCGTAGTGGTCAGTCCACTCGCTACCATCGCCATCGGTATCATTAGGATTGTTCCAGCCGGGGTTGCTGTTGAAGTTCGGGTCGAGCTGAGTTCCCGCATGGCAGCACAGAAGGGCCAAGTGCATGTCATTGGTGATTTTGACCGTACCGGTGTCCTGCGCGGGGATGTCCGAACCGCGCATGAGAGACTTACCAGTGGTATTGAGCTGGTTGAGGTCTACGCCCTGCCAGCCCATGGCTTGTTGAAGTGTCTTCGACTCCCATCTGCCGTTGCCTTCGACGGCGGGGTGGGTGTACCCACCACTCATCCCCTTCGAACGGTAATGGTTTACGCCGCTTGTGCGGAAGGTCTGCCCGACCTGCGGAGCGCTCTTGAACTCGATGGTACCGATGTTGCTCAGAGACATGCGGGGTTCGGGCATACGGAAGAAGCTGGCTACTCCCTTGCCGAAGTTGTCTGACATCTTTACGTTCATGGCGTGGATGCCGACGGGGGCCATGGCGAACTCAAGAGAACCGGTCTCGGCATCATACTGCCACATGCCCATGTCGGGCGTGTACTCGATGCCGTTGACCGTCACGCTGTCAATGGTACGCCCGTTGATGGATTCACGAGCATCACCGTCACTGGCGAGTGTCACGCGGGTGATGGCGGAGCTGACCGGCACGGAAATCTTTCCCTTATCGGCCACATTGCCCTTCACATCGGAGGCATCGCTGTCGAAGTCGAAAGAAGCCTCAGCTGCCTTGTCAGACGTGGTGTAGACGAGTTGGATGCGGGAGGAGGCGATAACCGGCTCGCCCTTGTCGTTTTTCTCGGTGTAGGACTTAGGTACGTACACGAGACCGGTGGCCTCGTCCACGATGAAACCATCGCGTATCTTCGCGTCAGCATTGTTCTCGGCGGCGAGCCATTCGGTCAGCTTCGCGCCGGAGATGTCAGCACCAGCCCAGCCGACATAGTATTCGGCATTCTTATCGACCTCGAAGAGCACTGCATGAGAGGTGGCCTGCGAGAGCATGGCTTCCCAGTGGTCAGACATTCCGTCGCCATCGTCATCTGCCCAAAGCGCATCAAGCGTGCCCTCGGGGAGCTTGTTGCCGTCGATGACGTTGGTGGTCACGGTGAGCACGTCCGCGCGGGTCAGCTCATCGCCCTCGCCGACGTACTTGGCATCCGCGTGGTCGCGGATATAGCTCTCGATGCTGGTGACGGCCTTTCCCTCATCGACCTCGACGGGCTGTAAGGCTGCGGAACCGACGCTGCCGTTCTCATAGAAAGTGGAGGTGACGATGGTGTCGCCCTCGACGGTAAAGGTGGCCTTGCCGTCCTTGACATCGACGGCCTTGCCGTCCTCCTCACCCTTGAACACGGTGATGCCGTCGGAGAAGTACCCCTCATCCGGCGTGACGTCCACGGTGACGTCGGTGCCGACCTCGACGGCCAGCGTCATGTCCTCGGTGCCGTCGAATGCCAGTTTGCCGTGCTCAGTCTCGGAGAGCGAGACGGTCGCCATCTCGGGTTCAGCCGCGTATGCCGCGACCGGCCCGAATGCGTTGAGCATCGAGCTTGCGATGAGCACGGCGGACATCACCTTCGCGGTGATGCGCTTGCCGTCGAGCTTGCGCTTCGCGCGTTTGATTTTGCCGAAGATTCGTTCCATGAAAGACTCCTTTCTTGATTGCTTGGTGGTTTGTCTGATTGCTATCTCTAACCGAAGTTGTAGCCGCCGATACCGCCCTCGGTATCCACGTCGGCCTCCTCGGTGTCATCTTCGTCCTCGACCTCGATGAACTCGGGGTCTTGGCATAGCTCCGCATCTCGGATGCGGCGGATGGCCGATGCGGTGTAGCCCATGCTCTCGGCCACCTCATCCTCGTCCCATGTCGGATGGGCGTTCGCGAGGTAATCGTAGACCGCCACGGCGCGGCGGTTGATGGACTTGGTGGTCTCATCGGAGTAGCAAAGCTGCTCCTGCGCGAAGAAGCGCTCGCCGTTGATGAGGTCTTCGCCCTCGCGCCACAGCAACTTCTCGCCATCTTTCTTGAGCCACACGATTTCGTCCAGCTCGTCAGGGGAGACGAGCAGCATGGCGCACCCGACCTTGCGCACGGAGGCGGGAACCTCGACCCCCTCCAAGGTCACCTTGCCTTGGGAGGATGCCGGGTTCCCGTCATACCAGTGCTGCACGAGGATGATGCCGTTCTCCTCAAGGGAGCCGAGATAGAGGTTCCAGTCGGTGAGGACGTTCAGCCCCTTGCCGCGATACGGCTCCGGGCACGTCTGCGTGGACGAATCGAACTCCTCGTAACGGTGGCTCTTGAAAAGCACCTCGACCTTCATCTACCGTATTCCCCCCTTCCTTGGACCCTTAACGGGTGTTGGCGTGCTCCTCGGGCGTGTTGTCCCCGGCCAGCTTGGCGGAGGACTCGCGCATCTGCTCGGACTCGCCCTTGAGGGTCGCGCCCTGCTCCTTGGCCGCCTCGCGCTCGGCTGCCTTCTCGGCCTTGAAGCCCTCGTTGGCTGCCTTGAGGCCCTTGACCAAATCCCAAGGCTTGACCTCGTACTTCTTGTACGGGTTCTGCTCATCACCGGCCTTGCCCGTCCAGACCTGAACAGGCTCGTCGGCCTTGAAGCCGATGGTGACCTGCTCGCCGGAGAGCATCTGCTGCTTCATGCGCTCGTTGAGGAACACATCGCAGGAGTAGTGGCCGAGGTCGATTCCATTGACCTTGGTGCCCTCCGGGAAATGGACGTAGGCCTTCTCGAAGGTCCGACCGTCCTTGGCGGTGAACTCGTGCGGCGTGAGGAATGCAGCGGGCATCTTCACGTTGGCGTACTTCGCGTTCTCTGGCATGTCTATCACTCATCCTTTCTGTCCATAGAGTGCCTAAGACACCCTATATTGTATATCATCGGCAGGTGGGGTGAAGGGAAACCACACCATCAGGGTATCGGTTGCCCTAGCGGTTCCTGCTCTTTTCCTCTTTATCCTCAGCCTCCTCCTCGGCATCCATGTTTGCGGCCAGAACGGCAGCCGCCGCCCGTGCGCGGGCCGATTCCCCATGGATGGTGACGGGGCGCTCATGCACCGCGTTCGACACCACGCGCCCATGCGAGGTCACCTGAACCGCCTCGCGTAGGACGACATGGCCGTCCTCATGCGCGTCAGAATCATCGTTCAATAGAGTCTGCACATCATAGAGCGAAGAGGTTACGGAGACGGTCGTGTCATCCACATCTGGCGTCACATCGCGGTCGTGTTCCATCTGAACATCCCTTCTAGCGTTCGTCTCTTCTGGTGGGGCTATCGGCACCGACGTTCTTGTCGAAAAGCTTAGCGGACGCTTCACGAGCCTCCATCGCTGCCTGCTTGAGACTTACACCCTGCGGATGGTCGTCAAGGGATGTTGCAAGTGAACTGCGCTTGAGGGTATTGATGATTTCCAATGCCCGTCCATCGTTTGCGACCTTTCCGAATGGCCCGTATTCTTCCCACGGCATATCGAGGCCGGGGATGACGGATGATGGATACTTGGAGCAATCTTCTATGAACTCCAACGCCTCTTCTTCCGTGACGGGGTTGCTTCCCATCTCTATATAATGGCGTGAGAGAGAGTCGGCTGCGGAGACGACCATGCGCAACTCATTCATATCCGGTAGATAGCGAAGCTCATTCTTTATCCTTGAGTACACTTGGTCGAGAAAACCATATTGCACTAGAGAGGCGATGAAGACATCATCTTTCATCATGAACTTCCTTCCTTATGACTAACGCTCATCTTTGCCGTCATGGTCATCGGTGCCACCGTTCTTCGCGGAGAGTCTGTCGGATGCCGCTCGGGATTCCAGCACTGCCTGCTTGAGGCTCATTCCCTGCGGTCGCTTGCGGTAATCGGAGATGGGCTTGTCCCCGTGGGAGTCGAGCAGGTCATCGACCTTGCGGGAGTCCTCGTAGGTCGTGCCCTTCATGACTTCGTAATCATGGCCGTCCACGGTGACCACGGTGCCGCAGCCCTTGAGGTCGATGCTGGATGCCTCACGCGCATCCACGAGGTTGAAACGGTAGCCAGCAGCGACCGCGATTTTCTCGGGCTGCTGCGAGATGGCGGGGGAGGGCAGGGGCGACTCATTGAGCCAACTATCATAGACCTCATCGTAGGTGTAGCCGTAACGGTTGCACAGCTCCTCGAAGATGCGCTCGCGCAGGAGGGAGTCTGCTGCGTCGCCGAGTGCGGTGTAGAAGCCGTCCCCCGTCGGTACAGCCGCGATGGCATCGTCGAATGTGAGGCTCGGGTTGATTGCCACTGCCAGCTCATCGCCGGGGAAGGCGAGCACGTACCATTCGCGCACGTTGTCGGTCTGCTTGATGCCGAGCGCTCCCATGGCGCTCGCGAGGCCGTCGTGGCCCGACATGTCCAGCCATCCCGCGCCGGTCGGCGACCACCTGCTCGCGATGAGTTCTTCCACTGAATCGAAAGACGCAAGCTCATGGTCGAAGCGGCGGGGGAGGCTCGGGTCAGCGAGGATGTCTTGGATGTCCATGACATCTGAATCGACCGTCACGTCGGCGTTTTTGCCGATGAGCGATGCCAGCGCGTAAGGTGTGTAGCCGTAGTAGGCCTCGATACGGGGAGATGTCTGCTCCAAGAGGAAGCTGGCGATGACGATGCCGCGCTCGGGATTGTAGTATGCACCGCCGTTCTCCATCGTCTCATTGATGTCGAATGGGATGCCGGTGAGGGAGTTTGTTCCGCCGTGGTGCTCTTCGTTCAGAACGGCGAGATAGCGCTTGAAATCGTCATGGTAGTCGCTCTTGACGGTGCTGTTCAGCTCATCGTAGATTTCATCCACGACCATATCGACGTTACGGGAGTTCATGCGTATGTATTCATCCGGCGGGATGTCCGTGGTGTCCACATGGTAGAACCAGCCGTTACCGATGGCGCACACCGTCTTCCAAGGGTCGTTCGGGTCGGGATTCGCCTCGAAGCGGATGACCCCGTGCTCGATTCCCGCGCGAATCATGTCCTTCGTGATGACATCGTTTTCCAGAGAGGCGAACCCACGGTCTGAGGTCCACGCATCGAACACGTCGCTGACGGTGAGGTTCACGCCTTTGGTCGCTTCGAGGTCGTTCTGGTAGTAAGTCAATTCGGCCATCAGCTCATCGAGGCTGTGTCCGTGGTCTATCATCCATTCGAGCTGATAGCGCTCGTAATCGGTGAGCATGTCGCATCACGTCCTTTCCTTACCGGGCATCCTGCCCGATGTCATGTTTTCCCGCGCCATCCGCCATTTCGGCTGACGCGGCTTTCATGGCTGTGGCTTCTCCCTTGACGGTGATAGGGTCGTTACCGGCATTCCGCGCGTTGTGTAACTGGTGACACTCGATTGCCCTGTCAAAGCTGCCCGGTTCGGTCGCATCGAAGCCGTGCAGATGCGTATCGCGGATGTGCTCAATGGGGCACACCTGCTCATGCCCGAGGTAGTCGATGTAGGAGAGGACGCGGTTGCCCTTGCGGCTCACGCGCTCTTGGCAGCACTCGGGGTGCTCATGGGCGAACGCGGCCACCGTGTCGGGAGCGAATCCATGCTCTTCTCGGTATGCACGATGACGGTCCAACTGCTCAATCTCCGCAGCCCGCATGGCCTCGCGCACGGCCTTCTCCTCCTCGATGGCCTGTCTGCGCACCGCATCGCGCTCTGCGACCTCGGTCGGGTTCATCGGTCGAAATGACCCGCAGACCGCATCCTCATCGAGCTTGTAGAAATCCGTCTCGTTGAAGAACTTGGAGGTGTGGTGCCACGACGATTCGTGGAAGAACCGCTCGAACACCTCATCCTTGTGCATGCCCTTGAGCAAGTCGGGGTCGAAGAGCATGTCGAACTCATCGCAATAGGATTGGATGGCCGCGACCATGGCCTTTTTCGTCCATTTGCTCTTCGGCATCTCGCCGTCCTCGTAAGCCTCAGCTGCGCGTCGCGACATCGAGTAGCCGATGTACCCGGAGTTCACATCCATCATCGGAGACCCTAAGAGAGGTCTGGGGTGAAGGAAGGCTGGCACTCATCCTTGCCGTCGGGTGCATCGGTGCCGCCGTTGGCGGAGAGCGCCTGAGATGCCCTGCGCATGGACTCGGCCATGGCTTTCAGGGAGATGCCCCTATCGACGAAAGCCTCGGGGGCACCACCGCCGCCGCCACCGTTCGGCTCGATGTTGTTCACCGCATCTGCAATCATCTCGTTGCCCGTCTCGGCGAGGCGGTCATGGAAATTGCTGAGAATCGGTTCGCCGTCGAGGTCGAGGGCTTCGAGTGCGGCGTCCACGTTCTCATCGTTCACTTCGAGACCGGCTTCCTCAAGGGCAAATTCAATGTCATCGCGGTACCAGAAGTCGGGGCAGATGACCTCCATACCGGGGGCGGAGATGGCGCGACCCTCAAGGTCAGCCGCCGCGCTGGCGAGGGAGTCGTAGTAGGTGCCGTGACCCCAGTGCCCGGTCTCCTCATCGTAGCCGTGGGCGACGATGAACTCGCGGCTGCCGTCGGCCATCTTGTGCATCACGAGCGCGTCATCGCCGTTGCGGTCGATGGGGACGTGATTCTCCTTCCACGCGGCGATTTCTGCGGCCTTGTCCATGCCGTTCTCCTTTCCGGGGGCCTCGCCCCCATGTTCAGCCATGTGCGATTGCACGGCGGCTCTCACGTTCTCGGGGGTAGCGACGACCCAGCCGTCCTCGGAGGCGATTTGAGCGAACACCGCATCGCGCTCATCATAGTCGGGGGCATCTGGATAATCGTCTGCATTTTCGGCATAGTAGTCAGGGCTGTCGGCGATGCGACCCGTGTAGTTCAACCAGCCCACGATGTCCTCGAAGAGGTCGAAGTCGGGATTGTCGATGACCGCCAGCAGGTTCGGGTCGTCGAGATAGATATATGTATTGGCGATGCTTCCCGTGTCGTTATATTTCCACCAGAACTCTCCGGTCTCGGGATTGTAGAGGTCCTTGCCAGAAGCCAGTGCCTCCTTGACCGCCTGCGGCGTGTCGAGGCGAGTGTCCTTGCCGTCATTCACCATGTCCATGTGCTATCTCCTTGCTTTGTTGTACTTGCCCTTGGGCTTGCTATCGAACATCGGCTCTATCGTACCATCCTTCTTGAGCTTCGCCTTGCAGTCGAAGGTCTTGCCCGTGGTCTTGGACTTGCAGCCCTTGAGGGGTACCGCCTTGCCTTCGAGCAGGGATGCGACCTGCTTCGGCGTGAATGTCTTGCCGCACCAGCCCAGCAGCTTGAATCCGCAGCCCGCGACCTGTTTCCAAGTCCCGTCCTCCTGCTTCTCGTTCTTGTTCGAGGAGCAGGTGTAGAATGGCTTGCCGGATTTCGCCTTGCGCTGAACCACGTCCGCGCCGCAGAGGGGGCACTTGCCCACGACTGTGGCCTTGGGCGCGATGCTCGCGCCGACATATGCCGTTTCCCGATGCCCGTTGAAGACCTCGATGACGCTGCGCTGCAAATCGTTCACATCCGCCTTGCCATCGGCGATGTCCTGCTGGATGAGCCACCAGCGGGCGGTCACGTCCGCGCCGCGAATCTCGGGCGGCAGGAGATGGTAGAAGGCGCGGGCCTTCTCGGTGGAGCGAATCTTGCCCTTCACGTCCTCAAGGTACCCGCGTTCCTTCAACTTCTCGATGATGGAGGCTCGGGTGGCCGTGGTGCCGATGCCGCCGTGCTCGCCCTTCTTGCCGTCGTCCTTCTGCTTGAGGATGGCCTTGACCTCCGGGTCGGTGACGTACTTGGCGATGGATGCCATGTCGGCGATGAGGGTGCCTTCCGTGTAGGGTTTGGGCGGGACGGTCTCCTTCTCGGTGACGGCGCACTCGATGCGCTCAAGGCGATGGTCGCCTTCGTCAATCCAAGGGTTGCCGGATGCCGCGTCATCGCCGTCCTCATCGGAGACGTTGCCGAACACGGCCTTGAAACCGGCCTCGCGCACGCGCCGCGCGACGGCTTGGAACTCCCCGCCATCGACCGCGAAGGCACTGGTGCTCACATCGTAGGTGGCGGGTGGGAGGAACTGCATGGCATAGCGCTCGACGATGGCCGTGTAGACCTTGGCCTCATCCCCGGTCATGTCGGCTACGGGGGCGCTGACCTCCTGCGGGATGATGCCGTGGTGCGCAGTGACGTTCTTCTCGTTGAACGCCTTGGAGTGGATGGAGTAGTCGAGCGGCCATGTCGCCCCGACGTTCTCCATGGCCTGCGCAAGCACCACCGGTGCCTGCGCGAAATGCTCCTCCTTGAGGTACTGGGAGTCCGAGCGGTTATAGGTTATCGCCTTGTACTTATCACGCAAATCCTGCGTGATTTGCTGGGTCTTCGATGCGGAGAAGCCGTAGCGGCGGGACATGTCGGAGAGCAGCACCGTCAGGTTGTAGGGCAGGGGAGGGTTCTCGACCTTCTTCGAGATGACCGTGGAGAAGGACATACCCGAGCCGTCCAGCTTCGCCTTGACGGCATCGAGGACATCGCGGTCGAAGACGTGCTTCTCACCGGCCAACATGTCCTTGTCCGGCTTGAACTTGAACACCGGTGCTCCCGACGCGTCTGCACAGCCGCCGGTGGCGGTCAGCTCGTAATACTTCCGGGTGACGTGGTTCTCTATCGCCTCATCGCGGTTGACCACCAATCCAAGGGTCGGGGTCTGCACGCGACCGACGGAGAACAGGCCCCCGAGCCGCTTGGTGGCAAGGCGGGTCTCGTTCACGCCGAAGCACTTGTCCGCCATCTGGCGGGCGTATGCCGCGTCACCGGCAGGGCGGCACTGCTCGTTGGGCACCAGATGCTCGAACGCCTTGACGATGTTCTTCTCGATGTTGTCGTTGACGTAGACGCGCAGCACCTCTCCCTCGTAGCCGAGGTAGTCCAGCACCTCATCAACGATGAGCTGGCCTTCATCATCGGGGTCACCGGCGTTGATGACGCACTCGGCCTCCGGCAAAAGCGAGTCGATGCGCTCCACCAAGTCTTTCTTGTCCTCGGTCGGCTCCTTCGCCCAATCGTCGATTTGGATGGGCAGCACGTCCAACGACCAAGGCTTGCCCCATGCGGGGTTCACCGCATCCGGCTCCACCAGTTCGAGCAGGTGACCGGCGCAGGCGATGACCGTGTATCCATTGCCCGAGATGGGCAGCCGCGCCGATTCCGATACCTCCTTGCCGCAGATGGCGCGTGCGATGTCGCGTGCGAGCATCGGTTTCTCAGCGATTACCAGTTTCATGTGATTCCTCCTTTAATCGTATATCGTTATGTCATCCATCAGTTTGATACCGCCAGTACGGGAATGAAACGTTTGGAACATGAGGTTGCCAGCCGATTCGGAAGGTTTGTATCCGATGACATGGTTGTATCCGTCTTGCAACTTCAACAGGGAGCGTAAGGGGATAACCCCATTGTTCATCGTTTGATTCGGGTATTCCAGTGCGACGGGTGCGGTCTGATGCTCATTGAGCCAAAAAGAATCGGTGAGAAAGAAGGGAGTTTTGCCACTCTCCCAATCAGCACCCTCCCATGCGAAAGGAGTATTGAAGATAGACACGAAGAGAGCACGGAAATCGGCAACCATCGTGTTGCGGAATTTGGAGTGTTCCGTAGCAGGAACTTTGTCGAACCAGACGTAAAGTGAGGCAAACCATTTATCTGACAGATTTACCCGACGTGGGTAAATACAGTAAGTGACGGAATCGTCATTTATAAATGCCTCGAAGGTGCATTCATAGAGCTTGAACTTGAACGAGGTTTCCTTGTCTTTACTGCCTTTCTTGACAACCAGACCGCGCCCGCGCTTGTTGCACTTTGCAGTTGCAAAGGCTTCCTCAAGTGCATCTTCTGCTATTTTGTGCAATGTTCTTGTCATGTCATCGCTCCTCATTCTCTTGAATGTGGTTGTTATGTCCATAGCGCTCCTCTGCCAGCATCGCGCTCGCGTCGCGGGCGGATTTGGCTTCTGATGCGAGATTATAACTATGCTGACTTGCGGTTTCGCTATTGACTATGCACTGCGGTCGGCGTATAATAACCTTGTTAAGGTCGGGTTCGACAACGTGGCTCCGAAGCAATTGGAGTTTCGCAAGCGCGTTGAGTTCCCGGCCTTTTTCATTGTCGTAATATACGACCTTATCCGGCGTGATGAGGTTGTCGAAATAACGGGAGAAGTTGTCCTTCCCATAGACCGTGACGATGAAGTTGGTCTCAATCTCGCCTATTTCGTAGTAGCCACGACCGTTCGGTCGGATGGCGGCGATGAGCGGTAAATCATCGCAATCGACATCGCATAACACTGCGAGCATGGTGTCCTCGCGGGCGGGGCTGTCACAGAGCATCACAGGAGTCGCGAGGCGTTCCGGCAGGCGTTTCAACTGTTCGACGGTAAGTCCGTGGCGATGCGGGTCATATTCATTTTTCGGTTTTATGGCCTTAAGGAGGTGCCGCTGAGTGTAGAGCATCGGCAACGGGCGGAAACCCGCCTGCACGAACAGCTCCGGCGTATCGCAGAGTTTGACTGCGCTGGAACGAGGATACTCCCCGCAGGTGACGGCATCGACCTCATCGCCGAAGCGAAGGTACTCCGCGCACTTCGCGGCATGTTCCATGTACTCCGGTGCCTTGCCGTCCCCGTCTTTCAGATGCACGCCGCCGCGCGGGTCGAGGTAGGTGACGCGCTCGCCATCTGGCATTGCGACCGAATTCTCGTACTCGCGGATGGTCAGGATGACCTCTCGCTTGTTCATCTCATCTGGCATATGGCCTCCTTTCCTTGTGGTCTGATAGTTTCCAATATGTATAGTTGGGGCGGTTTCCCACCCTTCCAACAGCCTTCGGGTCGGGTTGAGAACCCTCCGGCCATTGAAAGCGTGGAAAACCGCTAGAACGATGTCACGATGGTCGGCTTGAGGTCCGAGGACAGCAGAGCGTCCATAAACGGATTGCCGCGCATCCTCGGCTTCCGCAGGTAAAGCCCATGCAAATGAGGTACGCCTTGGTCTACATGCGTCACGGCGGACATCAACGTGAGCCGATTCGCCTCAAGCACTGGGTGCAGGGTCTTGAAGAGTTTGCCCCATGTCTTTGCCGGGATTATCTCGGTATCTGTGTTGATGACAAAAGCACGGGCGTATTTCGCGGCCTTGCTGTTCATCAGGTTCGTGGTGCCATAGTGACTTTTGAGCTTGCTGAGCGCGAGGTCATGCAGAAGTTCTCGATGCTCGATGTCTTGAAAGCGCTCTATGAAGTCAAGTGTGAGCGTTTCTTCTTTTTTTCCGCGTTTCAAAGTCGCAGTGGTAGTTGGGAACCAGAAATCTGCGTTTTTTTGCGTCATCTCATTCGTCCACTTCTGCGCTTCATCGGTGCGGTAGAGGTAGTTCAGAAAACCGTAGAGGTGACGGCAATCATCGAACTCGTAATCGCCATCGCCCTCAAGGAAGAACTTATATCCCTCGTATTTGAAGAAAAGCCCGTGCATTCTCTACTCCAACTCCTCGCGCTCGACGGCCTTAGCGCTGTGGCTCTCGGAGCCAAGCTGGGCGGAAGCCTCGCGGGACTCCTTGGCTGCCTCGTGGACGGAACCGGACTTCGCGGCATCGTCCTTGAGGTTCATGGACATGCCCATGACCTCCTTCTCGCGCTTGATTTCGTCGAGGGTCGCGCCCTGAGCGGCGCTGATATGAAGAGCGCCAATCTGGTTCGCGCTGTAACGCGGGTCGGCGATGACATCAAGAATCTCATCTGTGACCCACTTCTTGTCGGCTGCGGCATGATAGATGGTCTCCATCTGGCCGGGTTTGAAGGTGCCGTCGGCGAAGCGCGTCACCGTCTGGGTATCCAGTCCATAGGTCATGCCGGTGCGCATGGCGTTCATGACTTCGGCGGGCTTGGTCGGGTCGCACAGCACGTCGAGCTGCTCGCTCGTGAAGCGACCACCAGAGATGGCCGAATAGAAGCCCCAGACCTGCTCCATGGAGAGGTCATGGTTCATCAGGCGCTCGATTCCCGGCTTTTCCATGCCTTCGGTGAGCGCCATGGTGATGACGTTCATGTGGTCGGCGGTGTAGGTGCCGTCCGCGTATTCCTCCAAGGCGTCCATGGGGACATCGGACTTGAGGGCGTGACGCACGACCTCCATCTGGCGTGAGTCGAGTTTCAGCCAGTCGCGAGGGAACGCGATGTCATGGATGGCGGTGGTTTTCATAAGCTCACGGGCCTGATGTAGATGCTCGGCGGTGTACTCACCGTTCGAGAGCGTCTTGAAGACATCCTTTTTATAGGGGCTTGCGTCGTGGTCGGCGAAGTCGGTATGCACGGCGATGCGGCGAAGCTCGCGCATCTGGGCATGGTTCAGGACCGGGTTCGCGATGTGTTCCCCGATGACGTCCGCATCGACGCCTACCTCGAAAGCCTTGCAAATTTGGTATGCCTGCCACTCGGTGTAGCCTCCCTGCGAGAGGACTTTGGCTGCTGGCAGGCGTAGGTTCACGGACAAGTTGTTGAACGCAGTCATGACGTTCTCAATCTGATGTTCATTCAACGCGTCTTTGGTGTCGCATTCGTCGAGCGGAAGCACCTCGAAGCCCGTGAGCTGGCCGTCGAGGCAGTAGCCGAGGTCTACGGGGACGTACTCACCGGACTCGATGATGTCCGAGTCGATTTCCGTCTCGGGCACGAGGCCCATGGTGGTGCGAAGGTCGTCTGCGTTGCCGCCGTAGTCGAGGATGGTGTGCATCGTCTCCTCGATGGCACCCAACACGTCCATGGTGTCCGCATCATCGGCCACATCCACGAGGCAGTAGCGGGGGAAGTAATCGCCGTCGATAGAATACCGTGCGATGGTCGTGTCGCTCGGTACAGTGTAATCGACGTTACCGAGGTCGAGGCGCAGCAGTTGCAGCACGTCGGGGATGTTCTTGTCGTATGCCATGGTGTTTTCCTACCTTTCTACCATGATGGCTTTCTATATATCTACACGATGGAGGGGTCTTCTCGTGCCGGTGAGCCGGTGTCGCGTCCCTCGGCCAGTTTCTCGGAGGCGGCACGCGATGCCTGAGCCTCCCCCTTGAGGGTGACGCGGCCATCCTCCGAGCGGGCTTCCTCGCGGCGCTGTCCCATGCGGATTGCGATGACCTCCTCGATGCCGCTGCCGGGTTTGCTGACCTCGGTGAAGTAGTCGGCTACGCGGGACATCTCATCGGCTGAGAGGTCGCGATTCTCTCCGGTCTCGAAGTCGAACCCGACGGCCACGAGGTCGCCGCAGAGGATGGAGTACAGTTCTCCCTCCTTGACCGGTGAACTGTAATCCATCATGGAGAGGTACCCGGCCTCTTCCATGCCCTTCGTCGCGTACACCGCGCGGTTGGGCGGGCAGGTGAACAGGCCCTCCTCATTGACGTAGAGGCTGATGCCCTCGCCGAAGATGACATCGAACGGCTCGATGTTCCCGCCGACGAGGCGTTGCAGGTCGTGTAACGTGGAACCCGTCTCATCGACCTCGATGTCGATTTCGACCGGGTTTCCGTTTGTCGGGATGAGCATACCCTTCATGTCGCAATCCTCCTTCCTAGCGGGCGTCCTGCCCGCGATTTGAATGGTTTCCGTTATCCGCCAGCTTCGCGGAGGCGCGGCGGGCCTTATCCACTTCGCCCTTAAGCGTCACGACCTTCTCTGGTTCTCGGCGTGGAGCGTCCTTCTCGTACATAGCGCGGGCATTCGCCACCGCCGTGCGTGCGGCTTCCTCCGGCACACCCATGCGCTTGACGATGTGGCGTAGCATGGATTCATCGGAGCTGAGGTGGAACGGGACCTCGAAGCGGCTGTCTTCCTGCGCCTCGGCGATGATGGCAGTAAGCTCGTTGCGCCACATATCGGCTTGGGATTCCTTGAGCGCATCCATCGAGGGGTATCCGTGACGGGAGAGCAGTTCATTTAGTAGGTCATCGGAGATGTAGTAGTCGGAGTCACTGTCTGTGAGGTCATAGTTGCCGACGAGCACCCACCATCCTTCCTCGACTGGCTCACCGATGACGTAACTCGACATCGACCCCTCTTTCGCATGGAATCCGAAGCCGTAATCCTTATAAGTCCCGCACTCGGTGTAAGATTCAAGTTGCTCGCGTGCGGCGCAGAGGTGCGCATAGACCTCCTGCAAGTCATCGCCCCTGATGGTCCAATCCGGCACACCGCCATCGAGGCCGAATGCCGACATCTCTCCGATGCTATCGCCGATGGAATCCATGCCGAGCAGGGTGGACATGAAGTAGCGGGAGACGAACTGGCCCTCGGGGAACTTTGCGGGGTCCTGCGACACGTCGTAGAACTCCACCAGAGGGAGACCGTGGCCGTAGAGCTGGCAGTCGTTCGACAGGGCCTTGCCGTACACGAAGCCACCGCCCGCCCCGTAGCGCTCGCCCTCCTGAACGAGATGCACGCGGAAGCGACCGACCGTGAAGTCGGCCAGTGGGTCCGTGATTTCACCCTCGCCGATGGCATTCATCAGTTCGGTGTACCAGCCGCCCATCTCCGCCTCATCCTCGATGAACTCGCGCACCTTGTCCGCGAGGGCTTCACCGGCCCCACTTGATACATAGGGGTCGTTCTCGACCGCCTGAACCAGACGCATGAGCGTGGTCGCATCGTAGAAATCCATATCGCAGTCCTCCTTCCTAGCGGGCGTCGCGCTCGCGGTCGATGCGAGATGCGATGTTCGTTTCCATGGCAGCCGAAGCCGCGCGGGTCTCGGCTGCTATATCGGAGAGGGAGGGGGCGCGATGGTGGTCGTTTTGAGAGGGGATGCGCATCTCGGAGGGAATCATGTGGCGTTGGAGGTCATCCTTGCCGTCTTGTTCATCAGTGCCGCCGTTTTTCTTAGAGAGCATGGTGGAAACCGCATGAGCCTCCTCGGCGGCGGTTTTCAGACTAACCGGGCTGGTCTTGGCGCTCTCATTGCCCTTCTCGCCTTCGGCGTCCCGCGCGAGCCAATCGGAGAGCTGCGGCGGGACCCCGTTCCTATCCTCGAAGTCGAGCGCCCAGAGGGAATCATCGAGCTTTTGATTCCATCCGTCGATGGTGAGGGACGCGGAGGGTTCGATGGTTGCGGCGCGGTCCGAGATGCGCACAGCGTCCTTCAACCCGTTGAGGACATCTGCGGGGACTTCATAGGGAACACCTGAGACATCATGCACGGTCGCAGTTACAGCGCCCGGAGCGACCTCGGCGCTCATGATGGCGGATGGCGTGAACTCTGCTGCTTCGAGAAGCGGGTCGATGGCCGGTGCCTCGTACTCCTCGGCAGGGCATCCGAACGCAAGCTCCATGTAGCGCGGGGTGGGGCACAGGTCGGGGTCCTCCCACAGGTCGCGCATGGCGGTGTCCACTGACTCGGGGGAGCCGTCGTACTCCTTCCCGCCGCTGGTGAACGGCTCGCCGTACCACGCGTCCTCGATGACATCCAGTGCCTCCTCACCGGCATCGGTGAGCTGGCGGACCTCGACATCGACCCCGCCGTCGTGATGGTAGCCGTGGATGAAGAGGCTGCCGTTCTCATCCCAGACCTTGCCGATTTCACAATCCTTGAAAACAGAATCGGGGCCGCTCATCATGTCATCGAAGTCCCTGTACGCGGTCATGCCATGGCGCGTGCCATCCCAGCGACCGATGGAGCCTCGCGCGATGATGCGGTTACCGCCGAGTGGGTTGTCGTAGGAGGACAGCGGGTTATCGGAGCCGTCTAGGAACGCCTTCAATCCGGCAAGTTCCTCGGAGCGGTCGATGTCCATCATGTTCATCGCGTTCTCGAATATCTCCTCCTCGGTATAGCTATCAAGAACCTCTTCCACGGTGATGCCTTCGCGGCTCGTGATGTCCTCGATGGAAATCTCGCTGCCCTCGTCGCCGTAATACACGCCCTCATCGAAGACGATGCGCTCTTTCGGTGTCTTATCCATATCCATGCTCCTTCCTAGCGGGCGTCCTGCCCGATGTTCTCATGTGTATCGTCACCGGCCAAGGCAACCGACGCCTCGCGGGCTTCCTTCACGGCGGCTTTCAGGCTCACGGGTTCATCACTCCCATGTGCCTCGATTGCGTCCGCGCCGCGAACCTTGTCAAGGGCGAGGCTGTAATCCTCCTTCACGCCGGTCTCGGTGCCCTCACGGTAGTGAACGGGCATCCACGCCGACCCGACGAGGCCATAGGTATCGTTGACCGTGTATCCGTCAGGGTCGGGCTGACCCTCGACCTGAAAACCGCGCACCATGGAGAGCGGCAGCACCGCATCCTTCTCAAGCCGGATGTCGAGCATGCCGCCGCAACCCGACCACTGGTTGAAGATGCCCATGGTCGCATAATCTTTCGGCAGCACGAGGCTGTCTTTTGCCTCGTTTCGCTTCTCGATGAAGTCGAGCATCTGCTGGCCGTCCATGCGCACGAGGGCACAAAGCTCGCTCATCGCCTCGCTGCTGTTCTCATCTATCTCCTCGCGGACGGAGCGGATGAAGGCGTTATCGCCATTCCCGTACACCTCCGCGATGCTGTGGCCCTGCTGGTTCACGAGATAGGAGAGTGCGTTGTCCAAGTCCTCGGCATCCACGTCCTCAAGGCGGGGTTCGCGATAGTCGTTGCCGAAGGCGTTGACGATGCTGCCCATGTCGAAGTTCCGCTCCGCCTCGGTGGCGAAGAAGACGTTGACGTTGAAGGAGGAGCGGGAAAGCAGGTCTTCGACGTTCGCGTCGATGCCCTCGTACCCTGCGGATTCGAGGTCGCCCCAGATGTCCCCGGATTCGACCCACTGCTCGTCAACGCCCTCGGGAGCGGTTGCCGCATCTCTGGTTATCGCCGAAATCAGCTCGTTCTCCAAGGCCCCGATGAAGCCGGGTTTCTCCATGATGGACTCATCGAGGTAGTTGAGCGGGCTTGCGAAGCCCGCCTCCTCGTAGTTCGCGCAAGCCTCGGCCATCTGGTCGGGGGTCACGGAATCGTCGTAATCCCAAAAGGCCTCGTAGCACCCACGGCTGTTGCAGTGCCATCCGACCTCATCGCGCAGCCATGCGATATAGGCCTCGCGGTCCTCCTGTGCCATGTCTCATCGCTTCCTTCATGTGAAAAGGGCGGGCGGGATGAACCCGCGCCGCCCGGTCATCGTCTTATCTAATGCTCGGCATCCCCGTCACCGCGCTCATCCTCGCGCTCGGTCGTCTGCCCGTCATGACTGTCCTGTTCGAGCTTGCCCGAGCCGTCACGGGTCTCCTTGACCTTCTCGGCAAGACGGGGCTGCGACGGCTCTTGGGACTTGGGATGAGCTTCGACCTGATACGGCTCACCGACGGACTCCACGGTGAAGTCCTCACCGGTCTGCTTGCCGACCATCCCGGTCAGCTCCTCATGAGTGAGACCGCAGAAGAACACCTCGCCGTCGATGTCGAGTCCATTGGTATCTTGCGCGGAGAACGTCATGTTCTCGGACTTGTCGGGGGTCTCGTTGAAGTGGAGCGTGACGGGGATGAGGGTCACATCCTGCACGGCGGCGAGTTCATGGTCTTCGGGCATGAAGTCCTTCCAGAACTCGTTGAACGCAGCCTCGTAGCCCTTCTCATTCACCGTGCGCACCGCCTCGACGCTCATGGCGCAGGGATTCGGGAAGTTGTAACCCCAGCCCTCTTTGATGCTCATGTATTCCCAGTGAAGCTCGCCGTCCTCCATAATCTCATCATTGGAGTCGATGGCTTCGTAGATGGGAACGTCCATGGCATCTTGAATCGCGATTTGCGCCTCGCTGGCGAAGTCCTCGATGTCCATGTTGTTGTCATTGAAGTCGATGGTGATGCCGTCGAACACATCGTCGTAAACCTCATCTGCCAGCGCGTACACGCCTTCGGCTGCGAGGCCTTCGAGAGCGGCGTACTTGGCGATGTCCTCCTGATGACTGTACATGTCCTGCGTGAAGCACTCGTATTGGGCCATCTGGGTCATCTTGATGAGGTCGCCCTTGCAGCCTTCGAGAAGGCCTTGGAAATCCGCCTCCTCAAGCCACTCGTAGTTATCGGGAAGCCACTTGAGCAGGTCGTGGGTGTAGAGGTCCACCGCACCATCGGCGATTTCACTGAAGGCATCTCCGATATTGCCGGTGTAGTCCGTGATTCGGTCGCCGTACTCGCCGAGGTTGAGGCTCGCCTGCAAGTCCTCGATGGAGGTGAATCCCTCTGGCACTGGCGGGTGCTCGAACTCATGCTTTGCCTTGCGCTCCGCCTGCACGCGCTCGACCTCCTCCTTTACCTCATCAAGCTCGTTGTCAAGAGTCTCCGCGATGTCGGAGATTTCAGAGGTCATGAGCTGCATATCGTTTTTGAGCCAGTCAAGGGTCTTATGGCAGGACTCGTAGGCGCGGATAGCCTGAGACGGCTTCTCGAAACCGAGTTCGTCGGCGAAGGTATCTACGAGTAAGCCATCGACCGCGAGCGCGTCGCTCGCCAGCGCGGCGAAAACGTCCGTCGCGGTCGGCTGGCCGTGGACATCGGGGTTGGACTGGTACGTGGTGGTGAATGGCTCGATGCCGGGTTTGCTGAACTCGCAGGTGTACTTGCGGTGCGAGGGCGAGAAGTCACCCGGACCCTCGCTGATGATATTGAAGTCGAATTAGGAGAGGAGGTCGGCGACCCCCTGTGCGTCGTTGTAGTTTGGCATGGCGGCTCCTTTCCAAGGCTCTTGCGATTGCCCAATAATATATTATTAAAGGAAAAGGGACGGTACCGAAGACCGTCCCTTTTCGGTTGATGGTGACATTTTCTCGGTGAACGGTTAGCTACCCAGAAGCTCCTTCGCCCAAGTGCCGGACTTGATGAGGCCAAGTGCGAGCAACACGGTTACCGCAAGCCATTCGAGAATCGCCAACGCAGATGAGATGCTGAGGATGTAAGTGACACCTGCACCTGCTCCTGCGGCCTGCGCAGTCAACAGGAAGAGGATGGGAATGTCACTATGCGGAAGTGAGTTGACTGACAAAGCCGTGAGAACCGACGGATAGATGACAAGAAGGAACATCATGATAGCTCCGGCGAGTACGGCGGCTGCGAAGTTCTTGAGGAATCCGATTGCCATCTGTTTCGTCTCCTCGAACCCCATAAGGGCCATGGGAATTGCAGAGAACGCCGCAAGGACGTAAATCTGCCATGCTCGTGCATAAGCCACGACGAACGCGATGCAATAGCTGATTGCACCACCGAGTACACTCAAGAAAGAAACGAAGAACGTGACGAGACATGCACCTATGCTGAGCGCATCCCAAGTTTCCTGCTTGATTACATCTGTTGAAAGCTGCTCTTCAAAGATTGAGTTTCCGGGACTTGCTGTTCCGATTTGCGGAATGATGTCCTTGACGGCAATCTCATAGACCGATTGTAATAGTTCCAGCGAATTGATGATGAGCCAGTGCATCAACACATAAGTGACCGCAAGAAATACGATGTCCTTGACGGCTGGCAATGTGGAAGTCGCGTCGATACGCTGACTTATCTTCACGAGCTGAACAAGCATGAACAGAGCAAGAATGGACTCGGCTATGGGAACGATTACTGTCTGATGGATGGTCGTGGCGATATTAAAAGTACTGGCTCCCAATAGGGAGTCAAAAGGCGCAGTGAGCATAGAACTGCTACCGATGTTGCTCACGATTCCATCGTAGAGATTGAAGAGCATCGCAGAGCCTTCGAGCAAGAACCAGCAGACGAAGTTCTTGAGGCTTGAGAGCGGACTAAAGAAATCGAAGTTTGGTGCATCGGCATACACCGGCTGCGGAATAATAAGAGCCACAGTAAAGGCGACTAAAAGTGCAAGGGGCATGGCTTTTAGCATGTGTCGATGCCGATAGGCAAACGCCTTGGCTTTGATTGCTATTGATTTCAAGATTTCCTCCTTTCTGCTTGTATTCAAAAGCTACATCTCAAAATTATAAATGCCCTCAGACCGTTTGTAGATGACGGACACGGAAGCGGTGCCCGCACCGTTCGGCGAATCAGAGGAGCCGTCGCCGATTATGAAGGCGGTTGAGATGGTGTCTTCGTTATAATCAATGGCGCAGTTGCCAATCCACGTAGCGGTGGTCGCCACGGGGAAGTGGATGGAGCACCAGTCGCTCAGCTCCTTCTTCATCTCATCCGTATCACCAAGAAGTTCCGTGATTTCGCTGTTGAGGCCGGTGACGTTGATTTCCTTAACCGCGTCCTTGCGCTCATACGGCATGTCCGTGAGTTTGAACATGGAGGTGGAGGCGATGGTGCATTCACCGGCAGCCGCGTTGTCGGCGCTGATGACGAGCGTGAAAGTCGCGATATGGGTTCCAGTGTCAGTCTCGAACACAATGCGGTCGATTTCGCTGTCCGAACCGTTGCTGCCGAACTCGACGGTGGAGATAGCGTAGGAGTGGTTCTGCTCTTTGCCGTTCACAGTCTCCACGTAATAGTCATCGTGGAAGCGGAGCGTGTTCCTGCCATTGTTGGCGGAGAACACGCTTGCGCTCAAGGTCTCGATAAGTTTCTTCGTCTCATCATCGTATCCGTCGATGAGCTTCTTTTGAGAAGATGAAAGCTCGACGTTTTCTTCGGCATCCTTTTCATCATCAGACGTGCCTTGCTCATCGACGGATTCGGTCTTCGCCGTCTCCTCGGCGGCTCGCTGACGCGCCACGTTCATGGCGCTTGTGGCGGAAAAGCCGATGAAGACGATAAGGGCGAACAAGGCGAGAAGGGAGGCCTTCTTATGCTGTGAGACCAGTGTCTTTATCTTTTCCATGTGAGTCATCCTTTCTGCTGTTAGTGGACACCCGGTGGGAAACCCCATCGGGGCTGGCTGAGCTGGCCGTTATAGGCAATCCAGCTATCCAAGTCGGTGGTCGCGATGTGGCCGACGTTCTCCATGACCTTGCCGTCTCCTATGTAGATTCCGACATGCCCGTACCCGAGATGCCCGCCGCACCAGTTGCTATTGCTGGTCGGGGAGCGCTGCACGCCGATGACCATGCCGACTTTCAGTTGGCTGCGGTCGGTGCTGGTGCAGAAGCTCAGGTATTGGCAGCAGGCGTTCCCACCGGGGCGGGGAAGTCCTGCGTTCTCGTAGACATTTGACACCCATGCGGCGCAGTAACCTGCACCGGGTGACGGGGTGCGCTTGGCGGCATCCACGATGGCCTTTTGAGTTTCATCGGAGGCGTTGTAATCCTGTCCGCCACCATCGGTGAGCTGTTCGTAGAACGATTGGGCTGCGGGCAGGCGCTTGTTCGGGAAGGATGTCTTCGCAGCCCACGCGGCGGGACGCTCATAGCACGCCATGAAGCAGTATGTGGCGAAACCGACGTCGTTCGTATTCAGCCAAGCATCATAACTGACATCCATCCCGTTATATTGCGGCGCGGCGGCGTAATAATAACCGGAGTAGTGGAGACCGGTGCTCCAAGAGGAAGAAAGCCCCCTTATGAGGTATTCGGTTTGGGCACCGGCGGTGTTCTTGTCTTTACCGTTGGCTGAGCACCAATTCGCGAAGTCGGTGTAGTTGTAGACGCCCTGCGATGGGGCGTCGGTGAATTGGAATAAGCCGAATCCGTATTCGCCATTTTCCCCATGGTACTCGGAGGTTGGATTCCAATCAGACGATTCGCCCGAGATGTTGCCCATAACGGCGGCGACTTGCGTCGTGTTGAGACCTGAGTCGTAAAGCGCCTGTGCGACTTCAAGTTGGATACCGCTTAGATTATTGAGGTTTCCACTCTGATTGACGACATTATTACCTCCCATGCTACCGAGTAAGGAGATGAGAAGAACGAGACCAAGTAGAATGATTATAGGAATTGCGAGAGTGGACATTCCTAAACTAGCAAGAGGTCCGAGACCGCCTTTACCAGCACCCGGCAATATCTTGATACCGCGTTTCGTTATGCTTGCGGCTTTTTTTACATTCTCAGATGTCTTATATACGTTCTTCTTAAAGTATCCTGCGGCCTGAGCTTTGCGCTTCGCCTCTACCGTGTTCGCCGCCTTCTTCGCGGACTTCTTCTCGGAGAGCTTGCCGAGGCTCTTGTCAGGCGAGAGGGGGTTTTCCCCGCCGAGGCGCTTCTTCACGCCCTTCACGACATGGTAACCGGCCCTCGCGCCATCGTATACGTTATCCATGCCCTCAAGCTCGGAGCCTTGGAGGGTGTCGCTCACCGCACCTCTTGCAGCTGCCTTACCGGCACCTTTCACCGCGCCCTTGATGTCGAGGGACGCGGACTTGCCGCTGATGCGCCTGCCGATGGCGCGACCTGCGCGGTACGCGCCTTTTCCGCTGTTGTAGAGGTCGTCCGCACCCTCAAGCTCGGAGCCTTCCAGAGCGCCGTGAACGGCATTGTGCGCCATGACGGCGGCACCGGCTTTCCCGGCCCTGCTCTTTGGAGATGCCCCATTAGATGCGGAACCGCCTTTGCCGCCTTTCCTGCCGTTGGTGACGGCGGCGAGGGCGGCGCTGGCGGCACCGCCCGTCGCTGCCTTCTTGCCGACCGAGTAAAGGCCGCTCTTCAACGACTTCTCGCTCTTGTCGGCGCGGTCCACGATGCCGGTGTTGACGGCATCCGTCATCTCCGTCTGCAACAGGGATTGCGACATGTCCTGCTTCTGGCCGGATGTCGATACGAAATCAGATGGCTTCATTGACGTTCACCGTCCTTTCCCGGCTTAGATGACCTTGCCGTCCTTCTTCTTTGAGCCGATTTTCAGCTCCTTGGTCTCGTTGGGGTTGGTGCTGAACAGGTCGTAGAGCACGTTGTCAGACGGGAACTTGCCGCGAATCGGCACACGAGCGTTGCCAGCGATGAGCAGGCCGTCACCGGCCTCGGCGGATTCGTCGATGCACTCCTCCTCCTGCTCGGAGAGGTTCAGCAGCTCCACCCAGCGCATACGGTCGAGCGGGGACTGCTTGAGCAGCATGATGAAGTCGGCGTTGAGCACGATGTTCTGCGCGGCCTCGTTGTTGAGCATCGCAACCGCGTTCTGGGTGATTCCAGTCAGCAGCAGGCCGAACTTGCGCCCCTCGTTGGAGAAGCGCGAGAAGTAGTTGAGCACCGTCGGGTAGGCGAAGAGCGACTGCATCTCCTCGACGTAGAGCCATGTGCGGACGTTGCGCTTCGCGTTGAAGTACATGCGGTTTCGCACGGCCTCGCAGACGTTGATGAGGGCGAAGACCAGCATGGAATCCGGCAGGTCCTTGAGGTTGAAGTCCACGATGCGGGTGTTGAAGTCCACGTTGGACTGGCGGTTGAAGAAGTCCATGGAACCCTTGACGAATCGCTCATAGCGAAGGGCGATGGTCTGCGCCTGATGCTCGGGCTGCTCAAGGGCGATGTCGTAGAAGTCCTGCAAGGTCGGCGGGAGGCCGTCGCCGCGCTCCTCGGCACGCTGGAAAGCAAGCTCCACGCAGCGCTGGATGATGGACTGGTCAACCTCGGAGAGGGACTGCCCGGACTCGGCGGCGGAGGCACCCGCCTGCGCCAGCATCGCGTCGATTTTGAACGCAATCTGCTCGGTGCGGGGCATGTGCTCCACGGAAACCGTGTCGAAGGGGTTCAGGAACGTATCGGTGCCCACGCCGAAGTGGTAGGTGGTGCCGCCGTAGCGCTCGGCGATGGCCGTGTACTCACCGGCGCGGTCGATGACGTAAATCTCATCCGTTGGGTTGGAGAAGATGGTGCCCGTCATCTCGGTCTTGGTGAACATGCCCTTGCCCGAGCCGGTCTTGCCGCAGACGAAGCCCATGGGGCTGGTCAGCTTCTTGCGGTTGCACATGACGAGGTTGCGGGAGTGCTTGTTCTGGCCGTAGTAGTTGCCGCCCGCATCGTCAAGCTCCTGCGTGGCGAAGGGCACGAGGATGGCGACCTGCGCGGTGGTGAACATGCGGCTGATTTCGACATGGTTGTGACCGAGGGGCAACACGGAGTTGAGTCCCCTGCGCTGCCGGTAGTCGTAGGTGTCCACCTCGATGGAGTTCTGCCGCGCGGTGGAGATGATGCGCATGACCTGAGCGTCGAGCTGCTGCTTGCTCTCCGCGTAGGTGTAAATCAAGCCGGTGAAGACGTAGAGGCGCTGGTTCTTGTTCTGCAAGTGGTCCAGCACGTCCTCGGTCTCCTCCTTGGAGTACTTGAGTTCCTGCGGCAGGATGGAGAAGTCGTAGCCCTTGTTCACGGCGCTGCGCTGCTCCTCGATTATCTCCTTGTCAATCCACGCGCTGCGGGTGCGCACGAAGTTGATGGCCTTGGACTTGTCCATGGGCTGCACGAACCACGTGACCGCCATGGGGAGCGGCAGGTCAACGATGTCGGCAAGTGCCCGGTCGGAAAGCTCGGAGCCGAACTTCTTCATCACGAGGACTTGACCGTACACGCCGTTATCCAGCTTGAAGCAGTCGTTGAACATGCCGTCCGGTCGCCAGTCAATCTGCGTCGGGGCGATGCAGTCCTTGGTGGTCTGCACGCGCTTGGCGGAGATGTCCTTCTGGTAGTCGAAGTAGAACGGCTTGTAGGGGTTCAGGAGCGAATGGATGACCGACAACCGCTGGGTGCCGTTCATCAGGTGGGCCTTCGACCCCATGGAGTTGAAGATGCGGCTGGATTCCGTCTCGATGCGGGAGAGCTGACGTGCCGCGTCGTCCGCCGTCTCGGCGGTGACCGAATAGGTCAGGTAGCGGTTGCGGCGGATGTTGGACACGCCCTCGCGCACCTTGTCGTTCAGGATGTCGTTGAACACCTGCGCGTCGTTGCGGGCGGCGTCGTTTCCCTGACGGGCGACATCGAAGAACTTGCGGTTGCCGACCTCCTCCTTGAGCAGCGGCGTGTTGATGACGCTCATCTGGACCAGCGTGTTCGCGCCGAACTGGTCATACAGTCGCGTGAGCGCGGAGAACATGGATTTCTGCTGCTCGTCGCGCACGGAGTGGTAACTGGTGTCGCCGAAGGAGATGGAGGAGGAGAACAGGCCCTCCTCGACCTCGCAGATGCCGTCTTGGTACATGCGGTTGTAGCCGATGTAGTTCACCACGTCCTTCGCGCCCTCGCGCTTGCGGCGTGCGTCCACCGTCTTCGAGGTGAGTTCCTTGTCGCGGTCCTTGAGTTGGGACTTCACGGACGTGTAGCTCTTGCGGGCCTCCTTCTCGGCCAGCTTCGCCTCCTTCTTGAGGCGTGCGACCTCCCGTTTGGCCTGCTTCTTTTCCTTGCGGGACATCTTCTTGCCCGCAACGACAGGGGTACCGGCGACGGAGCCGAGCGCCGCCACATCGACCGAGCCGTTATCGGCATCCATGGGGCGGTCGTTGCCGAACCCCTCCCCGGAGGTGTGGACGAACTGCTCGATGTCGAAGTTCGCCTCGGTGTCAGCCGATGACGCGTCCTGCACGGGGGGAGTAGGCTTCGATTCCCTTGAGGGCGCATTGCTTTCGATAGTGTTTCCCATAGACCCTTCCTTTCTTGACGTTCTTCCCATCGGGCGAGCCGATGAGACCGCTGAGTTGCATAGATGGGACGTAGAAGATGCGCTCCACGCCGAAGTTCGCCTTGAGCCAGAGCGCGGCGAACTGCTCGAAGGGCATCCCCTTCGGGCGGATGAAGCCGCAGCACCAGAACGGGAGGCTCACGGCGTAGATGAGCATCATGTTGTCGCCGACGTTCCAGCCCAACACGAAGTAGATGTAGAGGCCGGTGAGGACGGAGCAACCGAGCGCCCCCGCGATTGACGCGAGGGTGCGCCCGGTCATCTTGCCCACGACCTTGGGCTGGTACTCGGCGATGTCCTTATGTACCGCTACGGATAGCATATAGGCACCGCCCCTTTCCTAGAGTCCGCCCGCCCAACCGGTGTTGAGCTGGCCGAAGTAGATGGCGGCACCGACGACGATGGCACCGCCGACAATCATGGCGATTGCGCCACTGAGCTGGCCGCCACCGCCCTGCATACCGTCCTTGATGGTCATACCGAGGTTGATAAGTCCAAAGACGACGAGGACGCCGCCGAGGAACGTCACGCCCTGCGTGAGCATGTTCACTGCGTTATCGAGCATAGTTGTTTACTTCCTTTCTGGATTGGTTGATTGATGGCGGGTCTCCACTTGGTCTAAAAGCCTGTGAAGCCGTAGATGGCCGCGAACCCGGTCACGGCGGCACCGGCGGCAATCATGGCGATGGCCTTCCGAAGTTCGCCGCCTCCCGCCCTCGCCCCGTCCCTCAGATTCATCCCGAGGTAAAGGAGGCCGAGGAAGATGACCGTGCAACCTATGTAGGCGATGGGCTTCGCGGCGAGCCTGACGAGTTCTTCCAATGTCCTTTCACCGTCCTCTCCTTTCTTGCCTGTGAGCCGCATGTGCGGCGCACCGCCGGAAGCGGATGCGCCGCCGAGTCACGTAGATTATAACCGTTTGCAAGGGCGGCTCGGAAAATCACCGCTTCTCGCCGGTATCGCCGTCATCATGGTCGTCATACGGCTCGCATCCGCCCTCCAAGTAGCGTTTGAAATCGAAGGGCTTGTCATGCAGGCGCTTCGGGTTGCGCTTGTCCACGATGTAGCAGTAGCGCTTGTGGGTGTGCGGGTCGAACTTGTCGTCCATGAGTGGGTTGGTGCCAGCGATGAGCAGGATGGCCTTCCTGCGGCTCATCTTGCCGATTTCCGCCGCGTCGATGAGGTCGCGACCTTGTATCTGCAAGTTCTTAGATGCCGAGCCTGACTGCCCTGTACTTTCCCCATAGGTCATCTGGTTGATGGTCTGCTTGCCAATCATCTCCGCGATTTCCTTGTTGGTGGAGTTCGACTTGCCGCCGAGGAACAGAGTGGAGTCGCAGCAGTCCACGATGGTCTGCGCCTTCTTGTCGTACTTCGATTCGAGCTGGGACATGGATTGCAGGATGATGGTGATGCCGATGTTGCGGGAGCGCGTGACGGCGATGGTCTCCTCAATCTGCGGGATGGTCCCGATGTTCGCGAACTCGTCGAAGATGAAATGGACCGGTGTCGGCAGCTTGCCGCCGTAGTCGGTGAGCGCCTTGCGGCAGAGCTGGTCGATGCACTGCCACATCATGATGGCGAACAGGAAGGAGAGCGTCTTGTCGGTATCCGAGAGGATGCCGAAGACCGCCACCTTCGCGTCCGGGTCGCCCAGCGTGTCAAGCTCCATCTCATCGTATTCGAGAAGGCTGCGCACACCGGCGGTGGCGATAGGGGCCAAGCGCACGTTGCAGGAGATGATGATGGACTTGAGGGTCTTGCCCGCCGCGACCTTGAAGTTCTTGTAGTTCATCAGCGCGAAGTCCTCATCGGGCGAAAGACCGCCGCAGTCGGCGGGACGCACGCCATCGGAGTTGCGCTTGAGGTTGGTCGGCTCCCACGACCAGTCCGAGTCGCCCGTCGCGCTCGTGCCGAAGCTGCGGGAGAGGCCGGAGATGCCCATCGACGGCGCGGGAGCGCCGCCCTCGTTCGGGATGTAGCGCTTGCCCTCCTCGATTTGGAGGAAGAGCAGGTCGAGCGGGGACTTGAAGTTCTCATCGTTCTCGCGGGCCTCGGCCATGGAGAGCAGCGTCAGCAGGCTCGAAAGGTTGTAGTCCTCCGGCGGGAACCAGTCGCGCAAGAGGGCGATGAGGGAGGTGTACAGCATCTTCTCGGAGTTCTCCCAGAAGGGGTCACCCGCCTTTCCGTCGCCGTTGGTGTTCATGATGTAGCAGTTGACGAACGACAGGATGTCGGTGTCCGTCTTCACGTACTTGAGCGGGTTGTAGTGCATCGACTCATCGAGGTTGATGGTGTTGAAGGACTTCACCTTGTAGCCGTTGTCCGTGAACAGGAACCCAGCGTCCTTGAGGAGCGTGCCCTTGGGGTCGGTGATGAAGTAGCTCGTGTTGAGCTGGCAGATGTTCGGAGTGACGTAGTTGAACGTCTTGCCGGAGCCAGAGCCGCCCACGACCAGCACGTTCAGGTTGCGGTCCAGTTCGGGGTTGAACTTGGGGCGGTGCAGGGCGAGACCGAAGTTCTGCGTGAAGATGAGGTTGTTGTCCTCCGTGGTGAGGTCGCGGAACTGCTTGCCCTCCTTGAGCGTGCCCCAGCGTGCCGAACCGCTCTCCTCACCGGCGCGGAAGTTGCCCACGAAGGCGACGTAGCGCAGCCAGAAGAGCCAGACGAGTACGCACATGGTCAGGCCCGCCAGCATGGCGTTGGGTGACATGTCGATGTGCGCCGGGTTCTCGGCGATGAGGGACCACATGAGGGCGAAACCATCTCCCCAGTGCTCGAAGAACTGCCCGCCGAGGGACGCCACCGCCTCCCAATAACGATTGCCAAGATAGAAACCTACGACGGAGACCAACAGCGTCACCAGAGCCGAGGTCGCGACCTTCTTGTTGATTTCAGGGTTTCCCTTGCCTTGAGCCATAAGCGACCCTCCTTCCTAACCCTCGCGTCCCGGCAGGGCGCGGGAGAGCGAGACGGCGATGGAGGCTCGGGTGGTCGGCGCGGTGCCCTGCGCGAAGCGCTTGTAGCAGCCGAGGCAGAAATCGTCCTCGGGGCGGATGCCGTTGGTGTCGCGGGGGCACGTGCCGTCGTTGCGCTCAAGTGCCGTCGGCTCCCAACTCATGGTGATGCCGTCCGCGCTGATGACGCGCTTGCAGCCAGACTCTATCTCGTAGAACAGGTCCCCGAGGTCGGTGGCGGCTGAACCCGGTGCGGAGGGATGCGCCGCGTCGAGGAGCGCCTTGAGGTTTCCGACCGTCCGCTGCTCATATGAGCACCAATCGCGCAGGTAGCCGAGGCAGGCGTAGAGGAGCTGCCTCGCGCTGTTCTTGAAAGCCGCGTCCCCGTCGCACTCATCGCGCAGAACGCTGGCGCTTATCACCGCATCGGCGATGGCCTCGATGTCGCTGTCGGACTCCATGGTCTGCAAGGGGTTCGCTGCAAGGCGCTCCGGCAGGTACTCGTTCATGTGGGTCATATCAGGCTCCCTTCTAGCGCTCTTGCTGGAACTTGTCGGAGATGTCGCGGTCGGGGGAGTCGTTGGTCTGCGAGAGCTGCTTGCTCGCGGCGCGGTTCTCATCGGCCTTGGACTTGAGGTTGTAACCCTCGCGGCTCCGGTTGGACTGCTCACGCACCATGGATGGTGAAACCTCGGTGCCGTTCTGCTCACGTTCGACGCGCAGCGTGCTCACCATCGTGTCCATGCCGTCATGGGACTCGATGCCCTGATTGATGTCGGGGGTCGAGCCGTTCATGTCGAGGGAACCATCGGTCACCTGCGATTCCTGAGCATCCATGGTCATTGAACCGATGTCGTGGTGCGGTTCGAGGATGATACCGAGTTCTTCCGGGGTGTGTCCGGGGAAGTGCTTCTCGACGGCATCTACTACCTGTTTCTTGTAGTCAATGTCCACGACGAACCCCATCTTGCCATCCGCGCGGTCGAGTGTCTGGATACCGCGCTCCTCAAGGTCGCTGCGCACAGCGTTGCAGATGAGGTTCAGGTCCTTCTGCGGTGGGATGGGCGAATGAGCGTGGTTGAGCGAGTCTATGCCACTCGGCTCCTTGGGAGTGTTCTTCTCGAACCAATCGAGGGTGGCATCGCACTGGTACTTGTCACCCGCAAGGGTCTTTGCATTGACCGGCCAGTCCGTGCCATTAACGAAATCGAGCATTTCGCCGTTCTCGCCAAGACGGCCCTCGTAGAATTGCAACTCCCCCTCGTCATTGAAGCGGGTGCCTATGCCGTTCTCGGCGAGTATCGCCTTGAAATCCTCGAAGTCGCGGCACTGCTCGCGGGCCGCGAGCACCTTATCGCGGATGAGGTCGGTATGGGAGTACGGGTCGTTGGCGAGGTCATGGCCTTGACGTTCATTGTGTCCCACATCAGGTTCACCCTTATCGGCGTGCCCCTTTTCGGCATTTTCGTGAAGTTCCATCGCCTTGACCTGATACGGCTCGCCGACCGCGCGGATGGTGACACCGCTGAACTCCTTGCCCACCATCTCCTTCATATGTTCGGCGCTCTGGTTGGACACGTTCACCTGCGCGTCGATGTCGAGGTTCTTCGTGTCCTGCTCAGCAAATGTCCACATCTCGTTCTTGCCGTCAACCTCGACCTGAACCGGGAAGAGGGTCACATCATGCTCATACAGGTTCTTGTCGATGTCGGGCAGGTCCATCTGTTTGAGTTTATCGAACATTTCCTGCGGCACAGGTTCGGCCTTCTCAAGGAGGTCGTTGATTTCTCGGTACTTGAGGGAGGTCATGACCTTGGAGAACTGCGGCACGCAGTCCTGAACCTTGGCGACATCATCCTTCGCGAAGCTGACATAGCCGTTTCCCTTGCCATCGGAGAAGGCGAATGCGCCGACCCCGTTGTCTTGGCAGACCTTCGCGAAGTAGGATGCGCGGGTCGCATCGCCGAACGGAACGCAAACCTGCGGGCGCTTTGCCAAGACCTCGGCCTCAGCCGCCGCCTCTTCCTTAGACTTTCCCTCAAGTTCGAGTTTCTGTTGATGATAGCGTTGCACGGCATCCGTAAGGGACGCTTTCAACACGATACCGGCTGCTTTCTCGCAATAGCGTCCGAGAAGGCGGATGAATAGCATCTCGCCTACGTCGTCTCCAAAATCTTGCGCCATGGTCTTCTTCCTTTCTACTCGTGGACGCAGCGGGGCGCGGATGTCCCGACACCCCTTTCGCCGCATTATATCCGAGCACCACGTCGGTGCCCCACATCCCATACACGCAGACGGGGCGGAGGGTTGCCAATGCGGGAGGTGGAAGAGGGCAGATGGTGTGCATCGGATGTCATCTAACGCCATCAGAGGTAATCTACGGTAATCGTCGCTCATTTTTTTCAGTCCAGTACGGTGCCTGAAAGTAAAGCGTCTCCACGTTTTCTACATATCTCTCCTTCTGAGAACCTTTTTCCCCGGCAAATGACCGGCGGCGTATCGTGTTCCTTGTGGAAAGGAGGAATCACGATGATTTCAGAAGAAGAGAAACTGGCGGTAGTCAAGATGTTCTGCGCCTATTGCAGAAGGACGCTTCGCAACGCGAGGACGGACATCATCCGCAAGCAGGCGCGTGAGGCGCGATGGGAGACCGTGTTCTCCGACATGCACGAGAGCGAGCTGAACAGGCTGGCCTCACCCGATGACCTCATATCGGAGGAGGTCGTGTTCGAGGTGGTCGGTCGGGAGGTCGTGGTGATGGACACCGTTCTCGCCGGTGCCATCCATGGCCTCTCCAAAGGCGACCAAGCCATCGTCCTGCTCTACTACTTCGCGGAGTGGACGGACAGGCGCATCGCCGAGGAGCTGGGGTGCCCTCGCTCCACGGTCCAATTCAGGCGCTCGAAGGCGCTCCTCGCGCTGAGGGCGCGTTTAGAGGAGGTGATTGGCGATGATGAGCTATGAGGTCATGGTCGCGGCGGTCTCGGGCGACTCCGAGGCCATGCAGAAGGTCCTCGCCTACTTCGATGGTTATATGGACCAGCTCTGCACGCACGCCTTCCTCGATGAGTCCGGGCGCGTCGAGTACGGGGTCGATACCCTGCGAAAGACGCAGCTCCAAGGAAAGCTGCTCGCCGCGATGTTGCGGTTCGAGGTCTAACGCTCGCTCGGGTGATTCGATTATCAGAGGGGCGCGATACCCCGTAAAGCCTGCTGACGCACCGCGAACGCGGCTCACGGGCTTGACGGCACCTGCCCCTCCGATGTACGGCGACCAAGCCAATCGAAGGCTCCGCGTCCGATTGGCCCTATCGGTACATTCAAAGGATGGGCGACATGAGGAAAAGCAGAAAGGAGGTGATTTGCATGGCAGTGAAGGATATTCCCATTTGGGAGAAGTACACGCTGACTATCGAGGAGGCGGCACGGTATTTCAGAATCGGCGAAGGGAAGCTGCGCAGGCTCGCTGATGAGAAGCCAGCTCCTAACTGGTTGATAATGAACGGCAACCGCGTCCAGATTAAGAGGAAGAAGTTCGAGAGTTTCATCGACTCGACTGACGTGATTTAGAGGATGAAAAAGAGCCTTGGATATGCTATACTAGAAGTAGCATACCAAGGCTCTTTCCATATGGAAGGAGCGATATATGGATGTCACAGAAAAGACGGGACAACAGGAATAGGGTACTGAACACCGGCGAGAGCCAGAGGTCCAACGGCCTCTACGTATTCAAGTACCTCGACAGGGACAAAAAGCCGAAGTTCATCTACTCATGGCGGCTGGTGGAGACCGACAGGCTCCCAGCGGGCAAGAGGCCGTGCAGGCCGCTGCGCGAAAGGGAGAAGGAGGTTCGGCGTGACCTTGAGGACGGGATAGACCCCATCGGCAAGAAGATGACGGTCAGCCAGCTCTACGCGAAGTTCACGAGATGCCGCCTCGACGTGCGCGAGGGGACGGAGAGGTCGAGGGCGCAGCTCATGCGAATCCTCTCAGAGGATTCCATCGGGTCTAGGGAGATAGGCGGCGTGAAGCCGTCCGACGCGAAGGAATGGGCGCAGCGCATGAAGTCCAAAGGCTTCGCCTACTCGACCATCTCCAATCACAAGCGGTCGCTCAAGGCGGCGTTCTACTTGGCGATAGCCGATGACTGCATACGCAAGAACCCGTTCGATTTCAAGCTCGCGACCGTCATCAAGAGGGACGTGGTGGAGAGGGAGCCGCTGAGTCGGGAGCAGGTGGACGCGCTGCTCGGTTTCATGCGGTCGGATGCCGTTTACCACAGGTACACCGACGAGGTGGTCATCCTCCTCGGGACGGGCCTTCGCATTTCGGAGATGTGCGGGCTGACCGAGGCGGACATCGACCTCACGAACAGGGTGATTTTCGTGGACCACCAGCTCGCCCGCGCGGTCGGCGGGGGATACCGGGTCGATGAGCCTAAGACGGAGAGCGGCAGGCGCTACATCTACATGACCGACGAGGTGATGGCCGCGTTCGAGCATGTCATGGCATCGAGGCCGAAGGCGAAGCCCCTGAACGTCGATGGGCGCACGAGCTTCATCTTCCTCAACAGGGACGGACTGCCGAGGGTCGGCGGTGATTACGACCGGGTGTTCAGGGGGCTGAGGCGCAAGTGCGCGAAGAGCGGGTACGTGGAGCTTCCCGAGGGCATGACACCTCACACGCTGCGCCACACGTTCTGCACGGAAATGGCGAAGGCGGGCATGAACCCGAAGGCGCTGCAATACATCATGGGCCATAAGGACATCAAGATGACGCTCGGGTACTACGCCCACATGGACGGCTGCACGGCTGCGGAGGAGATGCGACGCGTCGCGGCGTAGCAAGAACGCGTTTTACTACTCGTTTTACTACTCACGGGCATCGAGACGCGGCGGAATACGGAAAGACATGTGAACGTCACCGAAAGGCGAAAAGCCGGGAACGCCCATGGAATCGGGCTTCACCGGCTTTTGGAAAATAATGGGAACATGCTGGAAAATGTCGCGTTGATTTCTAATAGATTTACTACAAATGGAAAAAATCACAAGAAGAATAGAGTGGTTGATTGCAAATGGGACTAGGCTTCAATCTATCCTTATTAATCATACAGTTTCTTTGTGGATATCAACTCTCTTACTTCTTATGCCACTGTTAGGTATTACTATATACAAAATAGGATCACCTGATGTTGCCCAAATACTTGATTTCTTTACATTTACCTTATTAAGCAGTATAATTATTAATGCAGTTATTTTGGTTATAAGAGATATGAATAAATATAAGGGAATTTCTTTGCGTATATCAGTATTTTATTTTTTTATTTTAATTATTGAGAGTATGTTTTATTCCTGGAGCAATAATTTTATTTTAACTGTTATAATAAAGTATGTAATAAGTTTGTGTGTTAGTGTATTTGTTCTGCGAATGGCCACTAAAGAGAGAATTGTAATGGCATACTACTAGATACGGTAAATGATGTTTCAGTGATGTGGGTGAAAAAGAGTATGAAGAGTAAGTACAGCATATATATTCTGCTCCATATAGCTATAATTGTTATGTGGAGTTTTTTTTATAAATTTAATTTGATTACAAATGATGCTGTAGAGATAAATGCATTATCTATGATATTGTTAGTTTGTTTTATTAGTGCATTATATGTATATATTATGACATCACAAAAAAAAACAGATATAGTGGATAGTATTGATTATACAGTTCCTATATTATTCTGTAGTTCCATGATACATAGAACAGGTATTATAATTTTTGAAATCGCATTTGTATTATTTTTATTGTATAAGGCAAGGAATTTATTAGCCAGGAAAAGATATAAGGAAGAAATAACTGTTCTTATTTCTTATTTTTTGGGATTGCTTTTTTACATTAATCGGTTTGTCCTTTTTTCTTCGTTTATGATAGTATTGGGCATGGCGGTAGATATTTTTGTTAAGTATAAATGGATAAATTTCAAATATGTACATATACTTCCGACTTCTGCAAAGAAGTCAAAATATATTTTAACCTTATGGATACCACTAGTAGTATATATATCTTATATTTTTGATTGGGATTCATTTTGCCTTAATATGATTTTCCAGGTTTTTATGCTATTGTTTGAAATATTAACTATGATACATATAGAGGATAGGCAAGAATTTTATAGAGAAATAAGTTCCTTTTTTTTCTTAACAAAGTATATAAATACTGAAAGAGAGAATTTTTCAAGAATACTTCACGATGATATTGTCCAGGATATCAGAGCATCTTACAATTTATTAGCATTAGAACAACCGGATATTGTGCTATCGAAAAAGGTTTTATTAAATCTGGAAGATCGTGCAAGGAAAATGATGAATTTTTATTCGGCAAATATTTTTCTGGAATATGGTGCCTATATTAATTTAGAAAATATGTTAAATTCTATACAAGCCATATATCCAAATAAGAAAGTTCAATTAAAAATTGATATAAATGAAAAAGCAGAAAAATATCTAAAAAATAAAGTGCATTTAGAAATGCTGTTACAGATTAGTAAGGAATTGATTAACAATATTTTTAAGCATTCCAATGCGACTTATATCAAATACGAAATAAAATTGGACGAAAATATGGTGTTAATAATTAACTGCAAGAGTGATGGGGCGAGTGCAATAGATTATGAAAATATTTTCAAGTCTAAAGGTGGTGTGCTACTTTTGAGGGTGCTTGTAGAGGCAAACAATGGGAAATTGACATATAATTATTCAAATGGCATTTTATGGTCTAGTGTCGAGCTGGAGGTAGATTAGTGAAAATTTTACTATTTGATGATCATAGATTATTTGGAGAGAGTTTAAAGAAATTACTGATAGAGAGTCAATTTGTATCACTTTGCTACTATGTTGAAAGGGAGAATGATTTTTTCCGTACGTTTCGAGAAAAAGAATTTGATATTATTCTATTGGACATAAATTTAAAGAATAGTTCTGAAAAGAATGGATTTGAAATATTGGCAGATATATTATCAATTAATCCAGATTCAAAAGTAGTTATACTTTCTTCGTATGATATGCCTATATACAAAAAGATGGCATTTGACAAAGGAGCTGCGGATTTTATAAATAAGTCTGTTTCTATGGAGGAATTAGTAGAAAGATTAAAGAGAGTTCTTTGTAATAAAACATATTATAATAAAATTCCAGATATTGAGGTATTAACAGAGAGGGAAATTGAAATATTACGAGCAATTTGTAAGGGGGATATAAAGAAGAAAATAGCAAAGAATCTTTTTATAAGTGAACGTACATTATATAACCATATTCAAAATATTTATGATAAACTTGAAGTATCTAATACAGTTGAAGCTTATAACAAAGCAATAAAGCTAGGATATATTGAGCCATTAATGTAATCTGTTCCGAATTTAAGTATTTTTTACTTTTTTTGATAGAATTGTAGGCAGATAATTAACTATAAATGAGCAAGTTCGTGATTTTGCATAAAAGAGAGACACCTTGATTCCGTGTGTTGTATAATGAAAGTACCTAAACAAACATTTGCAACATTTACGAAAGAAGGTGTCTCTCGCAAATACTATACATCATTCTACATTCATATACAACCAGCTTAAGAAATTAAACTTATACAAATTTTATTCCAATCGAGTGATAAATCATCTTATGAGCATTCTGATCAGCATATTTCTTTTAGGATACCATGGGAAAACCACGGACTTTGCTAAAAACAGTTCCTGTCACAGGACTACGATCGCACATTTCCTTAATTCAGGAAAATGGGATGATTCCTCACTTTCAGATACGTTAAAACGTTCTGTTATAGAGATTATTTATTCAGAAGCAGCTCGCACCGGAAAGCCTTTTTTCTGTATTGTAGATGATACGACAGCTTCAAAAACAAAGCCTTCGTCACAGGCTCTGCATCCAATTGAAGACGCGTACTTTCACCAATCCCATTTAAAGGGGAAACAGGATTACGGACACCAGGCAGTTGCTGTTATGCTTTCCTGCTGGTATACTTCTGAAAAAATAATCAACACTTTCGCAGCCGGAGGATTTCATACCATAGGTGCACTGAAAACAAACCGGATGCTTTATCCATTTGGATTCAAAAAGAAACTTAATGAGTTTGCTGCTTTTTTAACGTCCACACGTTCCAATTTTCGCCTTGTGACAGTGAAAAAACAAAAATATTACGTGTATCGTTATGAGGGAAAACTCAACGGTATTGAAAATGCCGTAGTTCTTTTAAGTTATCCGGAAAAAGCATTTGGAAATCCAAAAGCACTGCGTGCTTTTCTCAGTACAGACGTTTCATTATCATTGGACGAAACACTGTCTTATTATGTCTGCCGGTGACCGATAGAGGTATTTTTTCGCCAGTGTAAGAATAAACTGGCACTGGACAGCTATCAGATACGTTCTGCACAGGGAGTCCGAAGATACTGGCTTCTTATGTCAATGGCACATTTTATGTGTGTGACAGGGACTGGTGAATTCTGTTCTTTTGAAAAAGGCTACCACCGGATTGGAAGCATTATTCAGACAGAAAAGTATCAGTATCTCTTCCAACTTGCAAAAGGAAGTAATGATTTTAAGGCATTTATGAAGTTAGCAGGATAATTTTGTGCAATTTTTCAAATTTGCTCATTTATAGTATATTTCTTAACTTCCTGTAAAATTAACTCTCGTTCCAAATAAATGGCTTATTTATGCGGTTTGTGCGTGTTATATCGTTAACGACACGAGAATTAATTAACTCTCGAGAGTTAACTTATAAAACAGTCACAAATCCATTATTATAAGGTTCTCGTACAGTCGAGAGTTAATTCATCAGGAAGTTAACAATATTATACACAGGATCTGTTAATGTACATATCAGGATAACTGCTTCTGGATTTAAGCTCGAGATGTTCATGGAAAGTTTGTATTAAGAGGGCCTCTGAAAATGAGGTCCTCGATATTTTTATCAGAGTATTATAATTGAAAAATAGTAACGAATTTATGAAGTATCTCTGATTGTGCAGATTATGTACCAGAAGTTTGGGCTGGGATTACTGCTTGCAAGAAAGGGAAAAGACTGGTATCGGATAGGATTAGTATTAAAGAAAAGTTCTTTTATTCGATAAAGTTTTCTACGGACAGAGGATATGCGACGAGCCTTGGTATGAATATATATCTATGGAAAGAGGATATTGAAGACGGAGCGTCGGTGATGACAGTCGAATACAGACCTGTAGAATATGGAAAGGATTATGATGTTGTCAATAATCCTGATATATTTGAACTCTATATAGATGGAAAAGAAGTAAAAGAATAGCAGGGTGAACTTTTAACACCGAAATATGTACGATTTCTGTTATGACATGAACTTATGGGAACGTATTGCGGATACTTTGTGAACTTTATCCTGATACAATGATTATGCTGATGAAAGAGGGCATAGATAACTGAATACAAGAAAGAGACGAAAGCCTCAGTAGTTAAGAAAAACTACCGGGGCTTTTTTTCGTGCCCGAATTTCTCAGCCAATAACTGCGGATATGTCGACATTTCAAGCACCATATAAAGCAGTGTTGGTATCTTTGTATGAATATGCTATACAAAGTGAAAATGAAAAGCTTTGTGGCAAAATCAAAGAAGTATTTGACCTTCAGTTTGATGATTTACCAAACAGATTCAGAAGGCTTGGATTGGATGACAGTCTGGTATGCCCTTCTTATGTCATTAATACATCTTTTTTACAAGAGAAAATAAAGAGGACAAGAGATGAAAATCCGGAACTTCGTTATCATGAAGATAATGAGGAGTATTTAATCAGGAAAACAAAGAAACAATATACGCTCTCGATCCGGTGGAGGAATGGGAGACATGTAAAAATTAATTTTTAAATAATGAATGCAAAAAAAACATTAACGAAATTTGAGAATTAATATTGTTAAAAAATACTAATTGACAATTTCAAAGTGAATGATATACTAAATACATAAAAACGTTTGCGCAAACGTTTATCTACAGAAAGTTCAATCAGGAGGAGAAAAAATGCAGAAAAATAATATGTCTTTTTTAAAAAATCTTACAACAGTAGCAGATGCAAGAACTGCCAGAGCTTCAAGCTGGGATCAGAGTGGCAGAAATAAAGATTACTGGCTTGTAAATGCAGGGGATACAGCGGTTATGGCGGACGTTGAAGGACCAGGTTGCATCAATCATATCTGGGTAACGACTTTTTGCAGAGAAATTCTCGGACCGTCTATTCAGCATCCGGTTTTAAGTGGCTCTGTTGCACCGGTAACTGAAATGGAAAATGCGGAAGGCGTTAACTGGGAAATCAATGATCCGGATTATTACCGTAAGGTCCTGATTCGTATGACCTGGGATGATTTTGATGGTCCCAGTGTGCTGGCACCGCTGGGAGATTTCTTCTGTATTGGTCATTCTATGCCGTCAAGTTTTTCGTCAATTCCTTTTAATGTATCTTCAAGACCGTGTGAGGAACTGACTTTTGGTGGAACGGCTTCCATGAACTGCTATTTTCCGATGCCGTTTAACAAACGGGCCAAAATAGAAGTTATCAATGAAAATGAAAGACCACTTGGATTGTTTTTCCATATTGATTATGAACTTTATCACGAAGAGACTCCGGATATTGCTTATTTTCAGGCAGCATGGAGACGTGATATGCCATGCAGTGGCTGGGGAAATGATCTTTGCGTAAACTCTCCGGAAGTAAACAGTGTTCCTAATTTTGACGGTAAAGAGAATTTCCTGATGCTGGATACAAAAGGCCGTGGTCATTATGTTGGTTGTAATCTTTCTGTGCTTCATTTCCAGGGCAGCTGGTGGGGCGAAGGCGATGACATGATTTTGATTGATGATGAAGAAGAACCAAGTATTAATGGAACTGGTGCAGAGGATTATTTTAACCATGCATGGGGAATGCAGAGAAATCAGTCACCTTATAATGGTACGATTATGCATGACGGAGATACAAAAGGTTATCAGGTATCCTATAGATTCCATCTTACAGATCCGATCCATTTTAAAAAGCATATTCAGATCAGCATGGAACATGGTCATGCAAATCATCTGTCAGATGACTGGTCATGCACAGCGTACTGGTATCAGGCAGCTCCTGTTACTTCAGTAACGATTCAGCCGGTAGAAGAGAGAATTCCGCTTAAGAGAACTTTTGATATTCCGAAACCGGCTCATCAGGTAGAACTTACACCGGAGATGCAGGAAGCTTACAGAAGCAGAAATGAAAGAATGGAAAAATTTAAAGTTGAAAAGGCTGAACAGATCAGACTCAATGCAGCAAGAACAGCACCGTCAGAAACTGGAAACAAAGAACTGGCACATAAAGTAAAGAAAGAATTTGATAAAGAAAAATAAATAAGCACGTGTGTAGCAAAAGGAGGGGCTTTTTATGAATTTAAAAAAATTTTTATCAATGATTATGGTTTTGAGTATGACAGCAGCGGTATTTACCGGATGTGGAAGCAGTTCAGACAGTACATCAGATGACAGTGCAGTAGCTGGAAAAAAAGGAACAGAAAATAATACCGGTGAAGAGGATTCTTCAGAGGGCGATAAAGAAAAACTTACTTTCTGGGATTTCCATACAGGAACTGAGGCAGATGTTATTCAGGATATGGTAAATGCATATAATCAGTCACAGGATAAAGTCAAGGTTGAATATTCAAGTGTCAATCAGACAGATTATACGACAACACTTGTGACAACCGCATATGCAAATGGCGAATGCCCTGATATCCTCTGGGTGGAACCGGCGACTTTTAAAAAATTCTCGGATGCGGAAATGCTTGCAGATCTTTCTTCTTATTATACGGATGATCTGAAAAAAGATATTCTTCCGTCGTTTCTTGAAGCGGCAAGCGGAGATGACGGAAAAATCTATACACTGCCATTTGAGTGTGAAACCCTTGGACTGTTTTATGATGCAGATGCACTTGAAGAAGAAGGTATTGAACCACCGAAAACATGGGAAGAACTGAAAAGTGCAGCTGAAAAACTCACAACAAAAGACAGATACGGAATTGTTCTTCCGGTAGAAAAAACAGCATATACGTTGTTTAACTGGTGGCCATTTATGTGGATGGATGATGCAGACATTTATGATGCTGATGGAAATGTAACGGCCGGCAAAGACAGCATGGCAGATGCTCTTGATTTCTGGGGTTCATTTTATCAGAATGAATACTGCCCGTCATCATTACAGAACGGACCATGGAGTATTGATAATGTTGCAAATGGCGTCGCAGCTATGCAGATTGGCGGAACATATATGATAAATGCAGCAGAAGAATACAACAAAGATGGGCATAATATTGGAGTTGTACCACTTCCGTCACCGAAGGGAAAAGATCCTGTAACTGTTGCAGGAGGTCAGATGATGGCAGTTTCCAGCCAGAGCAAAGATGTTGATGCAGCAGCTGACTTTATTTTCTGGTGCTTTGGAAGTGATGATACAACTTATGTCACAAAATGGTGTACAGAAGCCAAATTTGCATATCCGGCGCGCCAGTCTGTAATTGAAGAAAATAAAGAACTTTTTCAGGAAGGCATGAAGGCAATATTCACCGAATTTTATGATACGGCAAGACCTGAACCACAGTATTCATCTGAAGTAACTGATATTATGGGAGATACATTGCAGTCTGTGATGTTTGGCGGAAGTTCAGGAGCGGATGCGGCACAGTTGGCACAGGAACAGATTGAGGCATTAAACTAAAATATTAAATCAAGAGGTAGAATTATGAAGCAGAAAGGAAAAATGTCCGGTAAAAAATTGAAACAGATGTTTGTAACATATACATTTGTTCTTCCTGATTTTATTGGTCTTCTGGTTTTTATTATCATACCAATCATATATTCATTTTATATGAGCCTATATGACTGGAACTTCGCTAACATTAAGCAATTTATCGGAATACAGAATTATGTCACAATGTTTAGTGACTCTGAATGGTGGCAGTCTCTGGGAAGAACTTTTAAATTAACTTTACTGTATGTTCCGGCATTATTTATATTATCAATATTATTTGCAGTTTTGATTAACTATGTCAAAAACGAAAAAGCTGCCGGATTTGTAAAAACAGCTTTTCTGCTTCCATATTCTATCACATCTGTAATTGCAAGCTGTCTGTGGATGTTTCTTTATATGGACAGAAGTGGATTTATCAATGTATTTCTGAAGGCCTTTGGACTGAAAGGAGAAAAGTTTCTGGGATCTACTTCTCAGGCAATGGTTTGCATTGCAGTTGTTTTGATATGGATCAATCTGGGTTATAATATTATTCTTTTTCTATCAGCAATAAAAGATATACCTTACAGCTATTATGAAGCAGCAAAACTGGATGGAGCAAATTCCTGGCAGACTTTCTGGAAGATAACGTTTCCGCTATTAAAGCCAACCAGCGTTTTTGTACTGATCACATCAGTGATTGCATCGTTCCAGTGTCTGGATCTTATCATGGTAATGACCGGGGGTGGACCGGCAAAATCGACAGAAGTTGCCAGTCTGTATATATACAAACAGTCATTTGAAATGATGAAGGCTGGATATGGAGCCGGATTGTCAGTTGTAATGTTTCTAATTTTGACAGTGCTTGCCGTTATTATGTTAAAAATAAATGGAAAGGAGGAATGATGATATGAAGAAAAAAACAAATAACATACTTGCAGTAATTCTTATAATATTGGGAATTGTAATGTTGTTTCCGATTTACATTTTATTTATGGTAAGTTTCAGAAATGAAAAAACTGTTTTTGTAGGATCACTGATCACAGCATCTCCTTCTTTTGAAAGTATAAAATCAGCGATAACACCGGATTTTCTTGTTGCAATCGGTAATTCATTCCTTATTGCAGTAGCAGTTACGATTATTGCTTTAATTCTTCATTCAATGTGTGGATACGCATTTGCAAGAATGAATTTTCCGGGGAAAAAGCCAATGTTTACAGTGATCATCAGTACTTTGATGATTCCGGTATCGTCTATTCTTGTACCTTTGTTTATGATATGTAAACAATTAGGAATTACAAACAGTTATGCTGGAATTCTGTTACCGGCATTGTTTAATGCTTATGGTATATTTCTATTCAGACAGTTTTATATGAGTTTCCCTGCGGATCTTGAAGAGGCTGCAAAACTCGACGGATGTTCTACATACAGAATGTTTTTTACAATCATATTTCCGCTTTCACGACCAATTATTATCCCACTGAGTATTGCTTTTTTCCTGGGGAACTGGAACAATTACCTGTGGCCGTTGATTGTAAATAAGAAACCGGAATATCGAACAGTTATGGTTTATCTTGCTAACATGGTAGGTGGCTATAATACTAAGTGGAATGTGGTTATTGCAAGTGCAATGCTTGCATGCCTTCCGGTATTCTTGATATCACTTCTTCTGCAAAGTCACCTGCAGAACAGTATAAAAATGTCTGGCATCAAATAGGAGGGAAAACTTGTGAAAATCAGAGAAAGTTATGGAAGCAGGCGGTATGAAGAAGAATACAGGGCAGCTCTGGAAAAGTCAGTACATTATTTCAGACAGAACAGCTGTATTACAGAACTCAGAAAAATGGGTTATGCTCAGACGAAACTGCAGGTAGAATATGAAGCAGAAGAGTACGGAAAGAGTGAAATCTGCTGTCTAGATGCAGAAACAAATACTTTTTTTAATTCAGAATCTGCAGAAAAATTTATTGCAGAAAATGATCTTTCGAAGTGTGAAAATGTAAACATTTATGGTGATATCAGGCAAATCTATTGCTTTGGATACGATGATAAAAAAGTGGTTTACGCATTGACAGAGTCTGATGGTATGCAGAACTACATCACGATTCCCTATATTTCGGGAGAAAACGGGGAATTTTGTACAGATATTTCTTCTCACAGGATCTGGAAGCGTGAATTTAGCGAAAAAACATCAAATTTGGATTGTGCACTGAGATTTCGTATAGCACCGGATACATGGCCGAATATAAAAATCAAAGAGGCAGACATGTCTCCCGATGATATTTTTGCACATGCTTATGAAGCCATATTTAACATGGAAATAAACAGTGAAAAACAGGTTGAAATTCAACTTCCATATCAAAAACTTTGCTGGAATTCTGAGAAAAAAGTGCTTACATGTGGAAAGTATCAGATGGAAATAAAATGCGATAAGAAACTGTCTTTTGTCACTATATTTGATCAGTATCTGACGGAAATAATCGCAGATAACAAAGTATTGGTACTGCTAAATAATCTGACTAATAAAGCAAAAGAAATCAGTGTTATTGATATTAGTGGAAATCTTGGGAAAATCCGAGTAGGCGAAGACAATGATCCACATATTCAAGTAGAAACGGATAAAGATACAGAGACTGAGATTGTTGTATATGGACTCAGAGGACTGGCATACAGTAAAGATGCGACAGAAGCATTGCGAAGAAAAAAGAAAGAGGACAGGCTTATTTTCGCAAATGATAAATTCAAAGTTTTCGATAACCATGTTGAAGACAGCTGTTATGGTAGACCAGATGCTTATATCATCAGTCCGGAGGAAATTGTGTCAGCAGACAGGATTCTTGAAGAATTTCAGTGGAGAAAAACGAAATGGGGCGACATGACAAGAAAGTCATGGAGAACTGATAAGTGGACCGCAGATCTGTCACTGAAAAAATATCCGACACTGAAATCTGCTTCAGATATTCTTTCAGCAACATGGAATCTGGCGATGACAGTCTTCGATCGTTGTACGAATGGTGGCTATGCACTCCCTGGGCAGGAGCATCTGTGGCAGGCAGGACTCTTTCAGTGCAAAGGTGAAGGGTTTGGAGTCTGGCTCAGAGACTCTGTACATATAGCAATGCGTGGCGGAAACCTGATCGATCCGGAAACAGCAGGACGCTCACTCTTGTATGCTGTAAAAAAAGGATTTGACAATGGAAGTGACGGACCGGCAATGGGGGCTGTTGGATTGTGGGATTATTATCTGGCTACAGGTGACAGAAGTGCACTTGAAGAGGGATATGAAACACTGTTAGAAACAATGACAGAAATTGAAAACAGATATAATGAGGAAAAAGGTCTTGTACGTGCAGAACAGTCTACTTCTAATGATGCGTTCCCTGAACCGGAAAATGCAGGATATTCACTTGGCAGTGAATGTTATTATATGAAAGCATATGATTCTATGGCCAAAATAGAAAAGCTTTTGCATGGAGAAAATGAAAAATCCAAAAAATGGAGTAAGATTTCCGAACAATTATGTGAAAAAATCCGTGAAGAATACTGGAATGATGAGGCAGGATACTTTACAAGTGGTCCAAAAGGCAGTGAAGCATATGAAAATCAGATATGGGAGACTTCCGGTGAGGAAGCCGCTCTGTGGGATAAGTTCCATATTGCAACACCGGAGCAGAAAAGAGAAATCCTGAACAGTGGAATACATACTGCAATGACTCCATATGGAATACGTTTGTTTCCTCATCGCAAAGAGCATAATCATTTTGTAGGACCAGTCTGGCCGGTGTGGGAATCAGGATTTGCTTCTGCTGCGGCTGAATCGCAGAATAAAGAATTATTGCTGACTATGATTGCACAGCAGATGAGAACAGCTGTTTTGCATAAAAATTTCCATGAAGTTCTTGAAGCGGATACAGGAAAATCCTGGAGATGGCCCGGACAACTTTGGCATGCTTGCGGGTTTGCAGCTCAGATTTTATATGGTGTTTTCGGAATTAGTTATGATGAACAGGGCATGAGATTTAATCCGTGTGTTCCAGAAATATTTAAAGAGATTGAAATACAGAATCTGAATTATCAATCGGCAAAATTAACTGTTAAAATAAGTGGAACTGGAACTGTCGAATGTGTTATACTGGATGATGAAAAGGTTGATTTTATACCATATAGTCTGACAGGAAATCATATAGTCCATATAAAATTAACAGAAACAGAGAGTGAATGTATATGAAAGCAAAGATTACAGATGTGGCTCAAAAAGCCAATGTTTCTATATCTACAGTGTCGCACGTGTTGAATCATACACGTTTTGTATCCGAAGAGACCAGAAAAAAAGTCATGGATGCAGTAGAAGAATTGGGGTATTCACCAGATGCGTCTGGCAGGACTTTTCGTACCGGAAAAAAAATGATGATAGGACTTGTTGTACCGGATATTACAAACTCTGTTTTTGCTGCACTTATTGAAGATGTAGATGATGTGATATCAAAGCAGGGATACAATCTGGTCATTTCCAATACAAGGGACTGCCTCAAGATGGAAAAACAGGCACTGAGAAATCTGGCTTCGGGGGTCGTAGATGGGATTGTAATTGCTTCTACATCAGAAGATTTTCAGACAATAAAGAGGCAGATACCGGACAAATTCCCAATGATATTTATGGATCGGGTGCTCCCGGACAGAAATTATGACAGTGTTATTCTTGACTGTCAGGAGGCAACTGCAAAGATGCTGGAAGAAATGATCCAAAATGGTTTCAGAAAGATTGGTTTTCTGGTTGGATTGCCACAGATTAGTCCGACTTATGAAAGGGTAAAAGTATACCAGCAGATTTTGAAACAATATGAGATACCGGAGACAGAACAGTATGTTCGATATATTGACCGAAAAAAAGACACCTATGATGTAGCTGGCGAATTGGTAGAGGCCGGATGTACGGCAATTATAGCCACAAATACGGCAATGACTCACAGTGTACTGAACTATGTGGAGGATAGAAATCTGAAACTCGGCGAGGAAATTGCAGTAGGTGGTTTTGTGGATTCTGATTTTGCAAATCGCTTCATGCACAGGATTCCAGTGGTATATGAGCCAATGAAAGAAATGGGAAAACTTGCCGGAGAGATGATTGTAGAAAAAATCGAAGATAAAAATAGAAAAATTCCTGTTAAAACGCTGACATGCGAATATGACTCTAATGATTTTTATAAAAAATAGGCAGGGAGAACGAAATGGAACAGGAAACACAGACACCACACAAACGAAGAGCACGATATAAGGGAAATACTCCGGCTGGAATGCCTGCATGGTGAAGGTCATATGTATGCAACAGATGTGGATCAGGAGGAATCTGCATAGCCTCGTAAGCGTCTGGCAGAGCAGAGCTTTGGAGAGGACATTCTGACGGTCAAACTTCAGAATTTCTGTACAATCGATGAGATTGCAAAAGAAGCCGGTGGATTTGATTTTATTCTTGCAGATTTCGGGGGATCGTTCATGCAGATCGACAATCTGAAGCGTGGTTTTTCTTTCCGTGCAGACGGACCGCTTGATCTTCGCCTGAATCAGGAAAAGGGAATCAGCGCGGCAGAGCCAGATCCACAAAAATGTGCTGGCGGTTAAGGCATGCGTCCGTCCTATATGCTAAAAATGAAGATTCTGTGAAGCGAATCAAAAGTATTGACAGTAAAACAAAGAATTATTACAATAAGCCTATCATAAAGATATGTTAAACGAGGCTGTTACAGTAGATAAATGAACTGCTCCCCGTCAAGTAGACAATTGAAAAAATATAAATTTTTCGGGGATGTGAAAAAACTCAATTGAGTTTTTTCGCATCTCCCTTTTTGTACCTGTTGTGTATAAATGACTGAAATCATGCGCAAAGAAAGCGCACTTCCCCTACCCCATAGAAATTCTTTTTTTGAATCTATGCGGCAGTTCTGTTTCTCATCTTTTTTTTCTGATATTTATATAGATTATGGCCTATCGCCACGAGTAAAACTTCCAGTTTGACTGAATGAATGCCTCTTCGGACAATTCTCTTGTACCAACGGTCGTTTTTCATTATTCCGAAAGTGCCTTCTGCTTGTATCGAACGGTTCATTCGTAATAACGCACCGTGGATACTTTCTAGGTTTTCGATTACCTCCTGATGCATGGAAGTTAATTCCTGATTGATCCGAACGGTTCGATTCTTATCTGTTTTCTTACATTTCTCTGCATATGGACATCCACTACAGTCTTCGCATTCATACAGTTCTTCCTTACGTCCGTATTGATTTCCCCTCACATTTTTTCTGTATAAAAAATGGAATGCTTTATCGTTAGGACATCTCATGACACCTTGCTCATCAATTCTGAAGTTAACTGCACGAAATGGATCTTCATGATATTTCCGATCCTTAGTTTCCTTTTTAAACATTGGAAATTTCATATACTTTTCAATTCCGTTCTGTTCACAGAAAATATAATTGTTGTATGAGCCATATCCGGCATCTGCCACAGGATATTTGGGATAGAATCCATAAGTTTGTTTGAAGTGCTCCATCAAAGGAACGAAACAATCCATATCCGAACGATAATGGTTCACGTCAACAACTGCAATATATTCATCTGCTACACCAATCTGTACATTATATGCTGGCAGAAGCTGATCATTGCCCATGTAATCCGTTTTGATACGCATAAAGGTAGCTGAGTTATCTGTTTTAGAGTAACTGTTTCGATTGGGACCACAGATTTCAATTTTTTGCATGTATTCTTGAAGTTTCTGACAGAAAGTAGTCAAGTGTTCATAATGTCGCTGTTCTTTGGATTTTCGCTTTCCACTTCCGTAAACAAATGTACTTTTATCCAGTTCCCATAAAAGTACTAGCTGCTCAACGATTTCATTCAGATAATCCGGTACATACTCCGGATTTGTTGTGATCTGCACCCCGCTCCATGCGATTTCTGCATTAATTTCCTCAATCTCCGCAGTGATTTTTTCGTAAAGCTTGTAACGGAACTTTTCGGTAGCCTTCTTCCATACCCAGGTATACTTGTTTGCGTTTGCTTCAAACTTGGAGCCGTCGATGTAGAGATGTTGCAGATCTACATGCTCCTCGTTAAAGATAGCATGATTGATGTCGTTAAAAATGTTTTCAATCTTATCTTGAAGTATTTCATTAATGAAATATCCAAAGGTTCTGTATGACGGAGTCTGGTGATTCATGAGATACATGAACCTGATATTAACTTTGCAGTTGTCTTCCAGTTCTCTCAGAGAGCAGTAGCCGCTAGTCATAAATCCGAAAAGTACTGTTTTTAACATGTTGACTGGATTATATCTGAGTCGTCCGGTTGTATACTCCGGAATATCCGTCAGATACTTGTTTAAATCGATTCCGCCCATCAATCTGTCAAATGTTAAAACAGGATCCAGCAGATCCAAATAATCTGAAAGAAACAGTGGTAAATATCCTTGTTTTGAATTACAATAATTATTGTGTAAAGTTTTCATCGCAAGTTAATTTTACCACAAAAATAGGACCTTTCGCATGAACGAATGGTCCTATTTCTTTTAGGGACTTATTTCACAGCCCCTTTCTAACGCATAAAGCTATAGAGAAAATACCCTCATTTATGAGGAGAAACGAAAAACAATTAAATATGAAAATGTGCAAAAATGTTGAAAAATAAAGGCTTATCGCCTTGAATCCGTTGGCACGAAAGGAGATAAAAAATGGTCAAAATACTATTTATATGTCACGGCAACGTTTAAAGTATGGCGAGAAAGACTTGATTTTGTAGGATTTTCTAGATAGAAACAAATAATTTACACCTTTGGAAGATCGAATCGGAATAATTAAAAAAGTTGTCATAATTCAGTTGGTCAAAAAATAATACTACACTCAAAATTAATTAAAAAATCAATCGTAAAAAAATACGATTGATTTTTTATGCATTTTTGCATATAATATAATCATTATGATTGGAAAGGGAATGATTACTATGCGTGAAACAAGAATATTAGAATTCAAGGAAACGATTACGAATACTTTTTTGAAAACAGTTAGTGCCTTTTCGAATTACAATGGTGGAACAATTCTTTTTGGGGTTGATGATAATGGAAATGTGAAAGGATTGCCAGATGTAAAACAGGCCTGTCTGGATATCGAAAATAAAATCAATGACAGTATATTACCTCAACCAAACTATACACTTGAAATACAGAACAATGACCAGACGATAAAACTTACTGTAAAAAGTGGTCTTCAAAAACCGTATTTATATAAATCAAAAGCATACAAACGAAATGATACAGCAACGATAGAGGTAGATACATTGGAATTTTCAAGGCTTGTATTAGATGGAAAAAATATTAGCTTCGAAGAATTACCTTGTAAAGATCAGGAGCTATCTTTTAAAATTTTACAGTGTAAACTGAAAGAAAATATTTACATTGAAACTTTCAATCAAGATACTTTAAAGACATTGAACCTGTATGACAATATAAATGGTTATAATAATGCAGCGGGACTTTTGGCAGATAAAAATCATTTTTCAGGAATTGATATTGTTAAGTTCGGTGAGAATATCAGTATTATTCAAAAAAGAGTAACGTTTGAACATATATCGGTTTTAGAAATATATGAAAAAGCACTTGCTGTATTTAGAGATTATTACCAATATGAAGTAATACAGGGAGCTGACAGAAAGATGGTAGAGAAAATACCGGAAGCAGCTTTCAGAGAAGCAATTGCAAATGCTTTGATTCATAGGGTATGGGATATTAATTCACACATCAGAGTTTCTATGTTTGATGATAGAATAGAAGTAGTGTCTCCTGGTGGATTGCCGGCTGGAATAACGGCAGAAGAATATTTATCAGGTAAACTATCTATTTTAAGAAATAGAAATCTTGCAAATGTATTTTACAGACTGGGATTGGTAGAGATATTTGGAACAGGAATTACACGAATCAAACAACTGTTTGCAGAGAGTTTGATAAAACCAGAATTTGAAGTGTCAGAAAATGCTATAAAAATTGTATTACCGATATTTGAAACGAATGTCAATTTAACCGAAGACGAAAAAGTGATTTACAAATTTTTAAGTAAGACAATGCTGAAACCAATAAGTGAAATTGCACCATATGTCCCATTTGGCAAATCAAAAACAACACAATTACTGAAAGCTATGGAGAAAAAGGGTGTGATTGCAGTTGAAGGAAAAGGCAGAGGAACAAAATATATCATTAAGTGATTGAGAACATAGAGGGTTCAAATTACACAATCTTTCAATAACACAAGGAGAAAATCATATGATAAAAGTGCTTTTCATCTGTCACGGCAGTGTTTAATGGATGCTGTGAAAGCCTAGGCTTTAAAGGATTTTTTGATGATTGACGAATAATTTACACCTTATTTATACCTTTGGAAGACCGGATCGGAATAATAGAGAAATAAAGAAATAGATAAATATAACAGGAAGCAATTTTGTCATATTGGAAATAATTAAAATTTGCTGAACCGTGTTGATTTTATTGATTGAGTATAATAAAAGTAAGAACAGAAACTTCCATGTTTGAAGCGGTTACCAGAATTGACAAAGAAATGCAAGTTAGCCAATCCGGTAGTCCAGCATATTTTTTCATTGTCACCCGACGTTTTTACAAAACATATACTTATTCCGCTTGATGCGTCATTCTTGTTCTGAAAACAGGAACAGAATCCTTACAGCGACT